>Ga0315273_10000333_pt1 | contig 47532 bp, 38 predicted proteins | sample YL17G02_0_MG_FD_205753 | JGI IMG/M metagenome (GOLD analysis project Ga0315273, IMG submission 205753) | Sediment microbial communities from Yellowstone Lake, YNP, Wyoming, USA - YL17G02_0 | ecosystem: Environmental > Aquatic > Freshwater > Lake > Sediment | place: USA: Wyoming | collected...
TGCTCGAGGCCGGCGCGCTGTCCGTCGAGGTGACCGATCCGCGCGCTGGAACCGCGGATGAAACACCGCTCTACGGCGAGCCGGGGGAGCCGGTCGGTGGACTTTGGCCCGTGAACCGGATCACCGCACTGTTCGGCGCCGACGTGGATCCGGCGGCGGCCCTCGCCGCCGCAGGCAAGGCGCTGCAGCGGGCCCCGCCGGCGCACGAAAGCTCCGTTGTCGCCGACCAGGATTGGGTGCGCGCGACGCAGGCCCAGTTCGCGCCCATGAGGATCACCGAGCGGCTATGGATAGTGCCGTCGTGGTGCGCCGCCCCCGATCCGGGCGCGATCAATCTCACGCTCGACCCCGGGCTCGCGTTTGGCACCGGCTCGCATCCGACGACCCGGCTGTGCCTCGCCTGGCTCGCCGCTTCACTGCGCCCCGGCGAGCGGGTCCTCGACTACGGTTGTGGTTCGGGCATCCTGGCGATCGCCGCTTCGATGCTGGGCGCGCGAGAGGTGGTGGGTGTCGATGTCGATCCCCAGGCGATCGTGGCCAGCGGTGCGAACGCGGCGCGCAACGGCGCCGCCGCGACGTTTGTGCTGCCGGACGCGCTGGCGCCTTGCGCGACGGCAGGGTTCGACGTGGTCGTTGCCAACATTCTCGCCAATCCGCTCGTGCTGCTGGCACCGGCGCTGGCCGCGCGCGTGCGCCGCGGTGGGCGGATCGTGCTGTCGGGCGTGCTGGAGGCCCAGACCGACGCGGTCGGCGCGGCGTATGCGCGATGGTTTAATATCGCGCCGTGGCAAGGCGACGACGGCTGGGTTGCGCTGGCCGGTGAGCGCGTAGCGGACTCACCTGACGTTCGCTGAGCCCAGCCCCATCCGCGGCGATCCACGTACCCAATCGCGATGTCCGACGAAAAATTCACGCGCTGCCCCGAGTGCCGGACCGTTTTCCGCGTAACGCCCGAGCAGCTCGCGCGGCGGGGCGGCCAGGTGCGCTGCGGACATTGCAAGACCGCATTCGACGGCGTCGAAGAGCTGATCTCCGTCGCGCCGCCGCCGTTCGACGGTGGCGACGCTCCGGTCGACGATGCGGCGCCGGGTCCGCCGACGGTGACGTTGCGCGATGCCCAAGCCCTGGAAGCCTCGTGGCCAGAGGGCGCGGCGACCGCCGCCACACCGCCCCCGGCGCCGCTCGCGTCGCCCGCAGCCGTCGAGCCGGCCGGCGCCGGGGAGAAACGGGGCCGCCGCGCCGTGGTGCTCGCGTTCTGTGCGCTCGCCGCCGTCGCGCTCGTCGTGCTGCTGGCCGGCCAAGCCGTGTTCCACTATCGCGATGAGCTGGTCGCGCGCTGGCCGGCGGCGAAACCGCTGCTCGCCGAAATGTGCGCGGTCGCGGGCTGCATGGTCCGTCCGCCCCACGAAATCGCCGATCTCTCGATCCAGGCGTCCGACTTGCAGGCGGATCCCGCGCACAAGGGGTTGCTGATGTTGACGGCGACCTTGCGCAACCGCGCGGCGACGGCCCTCGCCTACCCGCATCTCGAACTGGCGTTGACCGATGCCCAGGATCAGGTGGTCGTGCGGCGCGCGCTGGCGCCCGCCGAGTACGCGGGCGGCACGACGGACATTGCCTCGGGCATCCCGCCCAACGGCGAGGTTGCCGTCAAACTGTTCATCGACGCCAGTGCGACCACGCAGGCGGGGTATCGGCTGTATCTGTTCTACCCGTGACGTGACACCGGGATCCGGCGCGACACACAAATTGCACCAACATGGTGCCGAGTTGCGATCGGACCTTCGGCCTTGAAACTCAATGAAATCAATGACAAAAATTCGGTGTTGCCGGGATTCCCGGCGATCGCCCCCGATTGTCCGCCCAAGTGGACTGCCGATGATGCGCTGCACCGTAGCGCCTGCCTCGGGTCGGCGGCGATTCGTGCCTCTCTGGTGCACCGCCTTCATTCAGGCGCCATTATGGTGCGAGCTACAGGGTGCCGGGATGCAAAAAACCGCGCGGCCCGCAGCGCACGCCCGGTTTCGGCGCGTTTTTTGATGGCATAGTTCTGGCTAATGGACTTCAGCCACTTTGCGCAACGCACCACGCGTTTTCATCCACGCATGAACAGGAGAACCCCATGACCACCCCCGCCGACGTCCTCAAGATGCTCAAGGAAAAGGAGGTCAAGTTCGTCGACCTTCGTTTCACGGACACCCGCGGCAAGGAGCATCACGTCTCGGTGCCGACCAAGCAGTTCACGATGGACAAGTTCGAGGCCGGCCACGCGTTCGACGGCTCGTCGATTGCCGGCTGGAAGGGCATCCAGGCCTCCGACATGCTGCTGATCCCGGATGCCGGGTCCGCCTACATCGACCCGTTCACCGACGAGACCACGCTCAACATCACGTGCGACGTCGTCGAGCCGACCGATGGCAAGGGGTACGAGCGCGACCCGCGCTCGCTCGCCAAGCGCGCCGAGGCCTACCTCAAATCGACCGGCTTGGGCGACACGGCGTATTTCGGTCCGGAGCCCGAATTCTTCATCTTCGACGCGGTCGAGTGGTCGGTCGACATGTCCGGCAGCTACTGCAAGGTGTTTTCGAGCGAGGCCGCGTGGTCATCGGCCGAGAGGTTCGAAGGCGGCAACATGGGCCACCGGCCCACGGTCAAGGGCGGGTACTTCCCCGTGCCGCCGGTGGACTCGCTGCAGGATATCCGCTCGGCGATCTGCCTCGCGCTGGAGCAGATGGGCGTCGAAGTCGAGGTCCATCACCACGAAGTGGCGAACGCGGGCCAGTGCGAGATCGGCACCAAGTTCGAGTCGCTGGTGAAGCGCGCCGACTGGATCCAGGTGCTGAAATACGCCGTGCACAACACCGCGCACGCCTACGGCAAGACGGCGACGTTCATGCCGAAGCCGATCGTCGGCGACAACGGCTCGGGCATGCACGTCCACCAGTCGGTGTGGAAGGGCGGCAAGAACCTGTTCGCCGGTGACGGCTACGCGGGGCTCTCCGACTTCGCGCTCTACTACATCGGCGGCGTCATCAAGCACGCGAAGTCGCTGAACGCGATCACCAATCCCGGCACCAACTCGTACAAGCGGCTGGTGCCGGGCTTCGAGGCGCCGATCAACCTCGCCTACTCGGCCCGCAACCGCTCCGCTGCGATCCGCATTCCGTACGTGCCGAATCCGAAGGGCCGCCGCGTCGAGGTCCGCTTTCCTGACCCGACCGCGAATCCGTATCTCGCGTTCGCGGCGATGCTCATGGCGGGGCTCGACGGCGTGCAGAACAAGATCCATCCCGGCGATCCGATGGACAAGAATCTCTACGACCTCGAGCCCGAGGAAGCCGCGAAGGTGCCGCACCCGTGCGCATCGCTCGACGAGGCGCTCGACCACCTCGACCGCGACCGCGAGTTCCTGACGCGCGGCGGCGTGTTCACCAACGACATGCTCGACGGCTACATCGCGCTGAAGATGGAAGAGGTCACCCGCTTCCGGATGACGACGCACCCGGTCGAATACGACATGTACTACAGCCTGTAAACGGGTGCGCGCCGACGCGCGCTGCTGATGTGGGCGAGGGGCGGGCCGCAGGGTCCGCCTCTTTTGCTTGTGTCCGCCCAAGTCAATACACTGCCCACCATGACACGAGCTCCCGGAATCATCGTTCGATGGCCTGCCGCCAGGTTATGCGTCGGCACCATGTTGTGGTGCGTACTGGCGCAGACAGCTCCAGTCGGGGCGTCGCCGCTTTCCGAAAAGGCAAAGGAGTCGAAATGCACCGACAAACCCGTTTCCAAGGGTGGAGAGCTCTACACCTGCTCGACTGACTCGGGTGTTGTCACATACTTCAACGTGCCGGGAGCCAATGAGTCCGCGCCTTCGGACCGGGGCAGCAAGCGCAGCACCTCGTCGCCGTCGCCTGCAGGGTTCCCGCGAGTCACCGGCGAAACCCAGAAGGTCCGCGACGACATGCGCAAGAAGGTGCTGGCCGACGAGCTCGCCGACGAGCAGAAGTCGCTGGCCGAAGCGCGCACGGCATACGCCGATGGCGCGCCGGCGCCGCTGCCCGAAGAGCGGACGGACGCCGCGAGGTACCGCGTCCGCATCGGCAAGCTCCGGCAGACGGTCACCGTTCACGAAAGGAACATCGAGGCGTTGAAGAAGGAACTCTCGCTGGTCAAGTGATTCGTGGCCCGCATGTGTCCCCGCTATCTGTAGCCCGGGCTACCGACGGCAGGCGACCAACCGCGACCACCCTCAGCATTGGGCGCGGATATTGCTAAGGAGAGTCTGTCGTCGTTCCGGAGCCCCAGTCCTGCCACGCAGCGGGATCATCGATCGTGAAATTCGGCCTACTGCCCTTCGTTGCCGGTGATGATGCGAAGAGCGCATATCCGGGCCTGGAGCTGCTCGCGACTGCAGTGCTGCTGCTCGATCGCGGGCGGCGCATCATCTACGCCAACCCGGCCGCGGAGAACCTGCTCGAGCTGTCGAAGCGACAGCTCACGGGGCGCAAGCCGAACGAAATCTTCGCCGATGCCGCGGGTCTGCTGGCCGCGATCGAGAAGGCGGTGGGCAGCGGCGCGTCCTACGCCGAACAGGAGCTGGAACTCGGCGTGCCCGGCAAGCCGAAACTGCATCTCGCCTGCACGGTTTCGCCGATCGAGTTGCGCGACGTCGTGCTGCTGCTCGAGTTTCGTCACATCGACCAGCAACTGAAGATCGCGCGCGAGGAGCGCCTGCAGGAGCAGCAGCAGGCCAACCGCGACCTGATCCGCAGCCTCGCGCACGAAATCAAGAACCCGCTGGGCGGCATCCGCGGCGCCGCGCAGCTGCTCGAGCGCGAGCTCGACCGGCCGCAGCTGATCGAGTACACGCAGGTGATCATCGGCGAGGCAGACAGGCTGCGTTCGCTCGTCAACCGGCTGCTGACGCCGAACCGATTGCCGTCCTACCGGCGCATCAACATCCACGAAATCCTGGTGCGGGTGAAGGGGCTGGTGCAGGCGGAATTCCCGCAGGTGACCTTCGTCTCGGATTTCGACACCAGCCTGCCCGACTTCGACGCCGATCCCGAGCAGCTGATGCAGGCGGTGCTCAACATCGTCCGCAACGCGGCGCAGGCCGTCGCCGGCACCACAGCCGGGCCGACCGTCCGCCTGATGACGCGCGTCGCCCGTGGCGTCACGCTGGCCCGCAGGCGCCACCGCCTTGCGCTCGCGGTCTCGGTCGCCGACAACGGGCCCGGCATTCCCGAGGCGCTGCGGGACCGGATCTTTTTCCCGCTGGTGTCGGGCCGCGAGGGCGGCAGCGGGCTCGGGCTCACGATCGCGCAGACGTTCGTCGCGCAGCACAACGGCACGATCGAATGCGAGAGCGAGCCGGGAGCCACCGTGTTCACAATCCTGCTGCCGCTGGAAATCGGCCGCGCCGGCACCTGAATTGAAAATTCGCCGTGCCGGCACCGGAATTGAAAATTCGCCGTGCCGGCACCGGAATTGAAAATTCGCCGTGCCGGCACCTATACTGAACGGATGACGCATGTACGCATTCGATGACGCAACTCCGCAGGGCGCGGCGATGAAGCCGGTCTGGATCGTCGATGACGACCGCTCGATCCGCTGGGTGCTGGAGAAGGCGCTGGCGCGCGAGGGCATCCCGTACAAGACGTTCGCGTCGGCCTACGAGGTGCTGCAGGCGCTGGCGGTGAGCCAGCCGCAGGTGCTCGTCTCCGACATCAGGATGCCGGGCGAGTCGGGGCTGACACTGCTGGCCAAGGTGAAGGAGCTCTATCCGCAGATTCCGGTCATCGTGATGACTGCGTATTCGGATCTGGAGAGCGCCGTGGCGGCGTTCCAGGGGGGCGCGTTCGAGTACCTGCCCAAGCCGTTCGACGTCGACCATGCGCTGGCGCTGATCCGCCGCGCGACCACGGAGACGCCGGCGGCCGCGCGGCTCGACGCCGCGGCGTCCGCCGAAATGCCCGAGATGCTCGGACAGGCGCTCGCGATGCAGGAGGTGTTTCGCGCCATCGGCCGGCTGTCGCAGTCGAACGTCACCGTGCTCATCACCGGCGAGTCGGGGACCGGCAAGGAGCTGGTCGCCCGCGCGCTGCACCGGCACAGCCCGCGCGCCGCGGGGACCTTCGTCGCGATCAACACCGCCGCGATACCGAAGGACCTGCTCGAGTCGGAACTGTTCGGCCACGAGCGCGGCGCCTTCACCGGCGCGCAGCAGTCGCGGCGCGGCCGCTTCGAGCAGGCCGAGGGCGGCACGCTCTTTCTCGACGAGATCGGCGACATGCCACCCGACCTGCAGGTGCGGCTGCTGCGCGTGCTCGCCGACGGCGAGTACTACCGGGTCGGCGGCCACGCGCCGCTGAAGGCGAACGTGCGCATCATCGCGGCGACGCACCAGGACCTGGAAGAGCGCGTGCGGCAGGGGCTGTTTCGCGAGGACCTGATGCACCGGCTCAATGTCGTTCGCCTGCGCCTGCCGTCGCTCGCGGAGCGGCAGGAGGACATCGCTCTGCTCACCCGGCATTTTCTGCAGAAGAGCGCGCGCGAGCTCGCGGTCGACCCGAAGACCCTCTCCGACAGCGCGCTCAACGTGCTGTCGGCATTCCCGTTCCCCGGCAACGTGCGCCAGCTGGAGAACATCTGCAACTGGCTCACGGTGATGGCGCCCGGTCAGCGGATCGAGGCGTCGGACCTGCCGCCGGAAGTGCGCGAGCCCGCGGCCGGCCGGCCGGCCGGGGAAACCGGCGGCGAAACCGATTGGCAGCAGGCGCTCGACCGCGAGCTCGCACAGGCGCTCTCCCGCGGCGAGCGCGCGGTCGGCGAACGTCTGGAAAGGGCGTTCGAGCGCACGCTCATCCTGCGCGCGCTGGCGCACACCGGTGGACACCGGATGGAAGCGGCGCAGTGGCTCGGCTGGGGCCGCAACACGCTGACGCGCAAGATCCAGGAACTGGGGCTCGAGCCCGAGCTGAAGAAGGGCGCGGGTGGCTGACGGCCGCGCGCCGCGGGTCACATCGGGTACACGGTCGGCGTGTGCAACCCGCGCTCGACCATCTCCTCGATGACGACATCGGGCTTCTCGCGCTCCACCAGCGCGCGATCGAGGCGCCGGTCCGACACGTAGACGACGCGACGGAAGTTCTCGGACAGCAGCGGGAGCAGCGGGACCGCCATCGAGTCGCGGTACACGAGGGCGGTCGGCAGTCCCGGGCGGTCGCAGGCGTAGACCTCGGTCTCGGCCTTCGGCGCCGGCGCGCCCGGGGGGAATGGCGCCGCGACGGGTTGCGCGCAGCGCTTGGCCGCATCGGCCAGCAGGCGGCCGAGCGGAGCGATGTCGTCCTCGCGGAAGAGCCCCGGCAGGCCAATCATGTTCGCGAGGTCGCCGCTGTAGACGTCGACGCCGGGCTCGTAGGTCGGACGCACGGGCGGCACGCCGGGAAACCCCGGCACCTTCGCCTTCAGCACGCCGGCGAGCGCTTCGTAGCCGACCATCGCGCCGACCAGGTTCCAGTGCGAGTCGGTCATGAAGTAGTTGCGCTCGCGCCCCTTGGCCGCGGTGAGCGCGGGACGCAGGTCCAGCACCGTCAGCGCGGGATGCGCGGCGAGCGCCGCGTAGAGGCGGTCGAGGCGCGATTGCGGGGCCACCCGGGTGATCCATCGCGGCAGGTGCTCGGGATAGATCGTCGCCTTGTCCGGCACGATCATCACCACGTACGGGATGCCGAGTGCCGCGAGGAAATCGTGCCGCCGCTGCAGCTCCGCGGCGACTTTCGCCGCCTCGTCCGGCGCAGAGGGGACGATGCCGCGGTAGTCGCGGTCGATCGACTTGCCATCCTCGCCGAGGAAGTAGAGCCAGCCACCGCGACCGATCAGCGCCAGCGGGACGGGCGAGACGCCGAAGCCCTGCGCCTTGGCGCGGTGATGCAGCGCGATCAGCGCGTCGCGGCCGCCGAAGCGATCGGCGAAGGCGGCTTCGAATGCCGTCGGCCACGCGCGCCACGCTTTGATCGCCGCCGGCGCAGCGGGCCACGCGGCAGCGCGCCGCTGTTCGAACACCGTGGTGACGACGTCACGGTTCAGTAGCGCACCCGCAAGCGGCAGGTACAGCGCGAGCACGAACAGCGCGACGACGACGCCGTCGCGCCAGAGGTGGTTAGCGGGTGCCGGCGGGGGCACCGGCGGAAGCGCCAGCGGATCGGGGGTGGAGGTGACGGCAGACATCGTGTGGACGGCGTCAGAAACGGAAGTAGATGAACGGATTGTAGGTGCCGGCGGCGAGCCACGCGCACGCAGCGACGGCGACCAGCGCGAGCCAAAGGGTGTCGGCGGAGAGCACCGCAACGGCGGCAATCCCGCCGTTCGCCGCGACCGCATCGCGCCAGTCGCCGAGGCGCCGCGCCAGCGGTGCCGCGCCGAGGACGCCGGCGACGATCGCGGTCGCCCCCAGCGGATCGAGATATTCCGCGACGGGGTGCCGCGCCGCATCGCCGGCGGCCTGGCCCGCGAGCGCGGCATACCAGGCGAGCGCCTGCGCGAGCGTCTCGCAGCGGAACAGCACCCAGCCGCCCATCACCGCGGCGAGCGCGTACGCGTGGCGCAGCGGCCCGATACGCGCCAGCATGCGATCGAGCCCCGCCCGCTCCGCGACCAGGAACAGCCCGTGCCAGGTGCCCCAGATCACGAACGGCCAGCTCGCGCCGTGCCACAGCCCGCAGAGCAGGAACACGATGACGAGGTTCGCGTACGCGCGCGCGGCGCCGCGCTGGTTGCCGCCGAGCGGGATGTAGAGGTAGTCGCGAAACCAGTTCGACAGCGAGATGTGCCAGCGCCGCCAGAACTCGCGGATCGACTGCGCCACATACGGGTAATTGAAGTTCTCGAGGATGCGGAAACCGAACATCCGCATCAGCCCGATCGCCATGTCCGAGTAGCCCGAGAAGTCGAAGTAGATCTGCAGCGTGTAGCAGACGAGGCCGAGCCACGCGAGCGGCGTCGTGAGCTCGCCCGCCGGCAGCGCGAAGATCTGGTCGGCGACGTGCCCCAGCGTGTTGGCGATCAGCACCTTCTTGCCGAGACCCAGCACGAAGCGGCGCACGCCGTACCCGACGTCGGCGATGCGCCCGGGGTGCACGCCGAGCTGCGCGGCGATGTCGCGCCAGCGGATGATCGGTCCGGCGATGAGCTGCGGGAACAGCAGGATGTAGAGCGCGAAGTCGGGCAGCCGGTGCTCGGCGGCGGCGTTCTTCTTGTACACGTCGACGACGTAGGAGATCGCGTGGAAGGTGAAGAACGAGATGCCGAGCGGCAGCGGGATCGCGCCGACCGCCACCGGGGCGATGCCGAGCACCGGGGCGAGCGCGTTGACGTTGGCGAAGGCGAAGTTCGCGTACTTGAACACGGCGAGCGTGCCGAGGTTTGTGGTGACCGCGACCGCGAGCCAGCGCCGGCGCGCGGAGGGGTCCGCGGCACCGCCGATCGCGAGCCCGAAGCCCCAGTTGGCGAGGACCGAGGCGACGACCAGCACGACGTACGGTCCTTCGCCCCAGACGTAGAACGCGAGGCTCGCGACGAGCAGCACGGCGTTCTTCGCGCGGCGCGGCGCGAGCGCGTAGGCCGCGAGCGTCAGCGGCAGGAACAGGAACAGGAAAATCGGGGAGGCGAATACCACGGCGGGCCGTTTCGTGCGCCGCGGAGTCTAGCAGATGCGACGATCAGGCGAACTCGGCGATTACCGGCGCGTGGTCCGACGGCTTCTCGCCCTTGCGCGCGTTGCGGTCGATCCGGCACGCGCCGCATGCTGCGGCGAGCGGCGGCGTCAGCAGAATGTGATCGATGCGCAGGCCGCGATTCTTCGGGAACGCGAGCTGGCGGTAATCCCACCAGCTGAAGGTCTGCGCCGGCTGGTCGAAGAGCCGGAAGCTGTCGCGCAAGCCGAGAGCGAGCCAGTCGCGGAACAGCGCGCGTTCCGGTTCCGAGCACAGCACCTGACCGGCCCACAGTGCCGGTTCGTGCACGTCGCGATCCTCGGGCGCGATGTTGAAATCGCCGGCAACCGCCACGCGCGGGTTGGACGCGAGTTCGGCGCGCAAATAGCGCGTCGCCGCCGCGCCCCAGGCGAGCTTGTATCGGTATTTGTCGGAATCGACCGACTGCCCGTTCGGCACGTAGAAATTGATCACCCGGACGCCGCCCACCGTGGCCGCGATGACGCGTTTCTGGACGTCGCCGTAATCCGGCAGCGCCGTCACGACGTCGCTCACCGGACCGAGGCACTCGCGCACCAGCAGCGCGACGCCGTTGTAGGTGCGCTGGCCCGTGAAGTGCGCCGCGTAGCCGGCGCGCGCCAGTTCGTCGCGCGGGAACTTCGGGTCCTCCATCTTGGTTTCCTGGAGGCATAGGACGTCCGGCTGCACGACCGGCAGCCAATCGAGCAGCCGCGGCAGGCGGACGTTGAGCGAGTTGACGTTCCAGGTCGCGAGCTTCAACGCGAGGTTCTCCGCACCCGCGCCACCACGACCGGCAGCTCCTGCGATGCGTGAGCGCGGGGAGCCGGGCGCTGCGCGCGCTGTCTACAGTTTCGGATACCCGCCGGGTTTTGCCGGGACCGGGGGGGGCGGGGATTCAGGCGCAGCTGCCGGCGCAGGTGCCTGCGTGGCGGCACCCTTGGGGACATCGAGGGGCGCCTGCGCCCGCCGCGACGCCGGGGTTTTCGGATAGCCGGCGTCATTCAGAAGCGCCTGCCACCCCTGCTCGCTGTACCCCTTGGCGATCAGCTTGTCGCCTGCCTGCAGCACCGGCACCTGCGTGTCGCCGGTCGCCTTCTTCAATCGTTCCGCGCCCTGCGCCTCGCTGACGTTGACCGTGCTGAACGGCACGCCCCGCCGATTGAGCAGGGCTTCGGCCTTGTCGCAGACGTCGCCGCACGCGAACGTGTACAGCGTCACCGGAAAGCGATCCTGCGCGCGCTGTGCCTCGAGCGGGAGCTTGTCGGTCTCGATGTAGTTCTGGGTGAGGCGCTTGGCCTCCACGTTCTTCGCGTCGGCCGGAGGCATGTGGTCCGTGTAGATGACGCGGCCGCTGGGATCGACATAGCGGTAGATAGGCGGCGTTTGCGCCGCAACACCGGACGCGATGATCGCTGCGAGTGCGGCGCACGGGAGGGCGAGACGACAGGATGCGCGGGCCATGGCTCCTCCTTGTTAGGTGGGAACGACCATCCCATTATGCCGCAGAAGGGCGTCGAGTTGCGGCGGGCGGCCGCGGAAGGCGACGAACGACTCCAGGGCCGTGCGGCTGCCGCCGCGGGCGAGCACTTCGTCGCGGAAGCGCGCCCCTGCGGTCGCCGACAGCACGCCGTGCTCCTCGAACAGGCTGTAGGCGTCGGCCGAGAGCACCTCGGCCCACTTGTAGCTGTAGTAGCCGGCGGCGTAGCCTCCGGCGAAAATGTGGCCGAACGACAGCAGGGCGCGATCATAGTCCGCGCGCGGCGCGACGGCGATCTCGCGGCGCACCGCCGCGGCCAGCGCCCGCGGCGATTGCCATTGCCCCTGCCCGCGCGGATCCCACGCCGAGTGCAGCAGCATGTCGAACAGCGCGAACTCGAGCTGGCGGACCGTTTGCATCCCGCTCTGGAAATTCTTCGCCGCGGAGAGCTTGTCGAAGAGCTCGCGCGGCAGGGGAGCGCCGGTGTCCACGTGCGCGGTCATGTGGAGCAGGACATCCCATTCCCAGCAGAAATTCTCCATGATCTGGCTCGGCAGCTCCACGGCGTCCCATTCGACGCCCTGGATGCCGGAAACGCCGGCGACCTCGACGCGCGTCAGGAGCTGGTGCAGGCCGTGCCCGAATTCGTGGAAGATCGTGATCACTTCGTCGTGGGTAAACGTCGCCGGCTTGCCGCCGACGGGCGCGGAGAGGTTGCACGTGAGGTAGGCCACCGGATGCTGGACGTGCGCGCCCGCGCGCCGGCGGTTGATCGCGTCGTCCATCCAGGCGCCGCCCTGCTTGCCCTCGCGCGCGTACATGTCGAGATAGAACTGCCCGATCAGCGCGCCGCCGCGATCGACGACGTCGAAGAAGCGAACGGCCGGATGCCATGCGGCGGCCTGCGCCTCGCGGATCGTGATGCCGTAGATCGTCTCGATGACGCGATAGAGGCCTGCCAGCACCTTGTCCTCGGGGAAGTACTGGCGCACTTCCTGCTCGGAATACGCGTAGCGCTTCGCCTTCAGCTTCTCCGAGGCGAAGGCGAGATCCCACGGCGCCAGGACGCCGAGTCCGAGATCATCCTGCGCAAACGCGGCCAGCTCGGCGAAATCGCGTTCGGCGAAGGGCCTGGCGCGGCGGCCGAGATCGCGCAGGAAAGCAAGCACCTCGTCGGCGTCGTTGGCCATCTTGGGCACCAGCGAGAGCGCGGCGTAGTTGGCGTAGCCCAGCAGTTCGGCGGACTCGTGACGCAGCAGCAGGATGCGTTCGATCACCGCGGTGTTGTCCCACGCGGGATGGGTGCCGAGTTCCGACGCCAGCGTGACGTAGGCACGGTGCAGCGCGGCGCGCAGCGTGCGATTGTCGGCATACTGGAGCGCCGGCAAATAGCACGGCATGCGCAGCGTGAGCTTCCAGCCGGGCTTGCCGTCGGCTGCGGCCTGCGCCCGCGCTTCGGCCCGCACGTCGGCGGGAATTCCGGCGAGGTCGGCCTCGTCGCCGACGTAGAGCGCCCAGTCGTTGGTCGCGTCGAGCACGTTGTCGTCGAACTTCGCCGACAGCGCGGCGAGCTCCTCCTGCACAGCCTTCAGCCGGGCCTTGCGGTCGGCGGCGAGCTCGGCGCCGCCCAGGCGGAAGTCGCGCAGCTCGTTGGCGACGGCCTTGCGTTGCGCGGCGTCGAGCGCCGCATGGCCGGGCGAGGCGGCCAACGCGCGATAGCGGTCGAACAGCCGCAGGTCGAGCCCGAGGTCGGCGTAGAACGCGGTGACCTTGGCGAGGTTGCCGTTGTAGGCGTCGCGCAATTCGGGCGAGCTGACCACGGCGTTCAGGTGGCGCACCGCCGACCAGGCGCGGTCGAGCCGATCGAGCGAGTCAGCGATCGGCTCGGCCACATTGTCCCATGAAGGCGGGTGCGGGTCGGCGGCGACGCGTTCGACGGTTGCGCGGGCGTCGGCGAGCAGCGCGTCGACCGCGGGCGAGATGTGCTCCGCACGAATCGCGTCGAAGCGGGGAAGGCCGGAAAAGTCGAGCAGCGGGTTGGCGGTCACGGGCGGCTCCCGGGGAGGGTTTGCGGTCGCTGGCGCAGCGAAGCATCGAGGCGGGCAAGGTCATCCGGCGTGCCGACATTGGCCCAGGGCCCGTCGAAGCGTTCCCCGGACGCCTGCCCGCGACCGATCCAGTCGTTATACAGCGGTGTGATTTTGAGCTTCACGCCGCGCGGAAGTTCGCGGAACAACGCGGTGTCGTAGAGGCCGATGTTGCCGAAGGTCAGGCGCGGCGCGCCGTCCTGCGCGAGCATCCCGGGCGTGTCGCGCGACCCGGGCAGGAGCGCGAAATCGCCGGCCGGATGGTACGGTGGATTCGGCACCATGACGAGGTGCGCGCGCGGTGTGGTGGCATCGCGGGCCATGGCGGCGGCCCGCGGCAGCAAGCCCGCGTAGTCGAACCGCGTCCAGACATCGCCGCTCACGATGAGCGCCGGGCCCGGCGGCAGCAGCGGCAGCGCGGTGGCGATTCCGCCTGCCGCCTCCAGCGGCTCGGGCTCGACCGACCACGCGAGCCGGACGCCGAGCGCGGCGCCATCGCCGAGCCGCGCCAGAAGCTGATCGGCGAGATGCGCGGCGTTGACGACGATGTCGCAGAGCCCTGCGCGCGCGAGCGCCTCGATCTGCCAGACGATGAGCGGCTTGCCGCCGACCTCGTGCAGCGGCTTCGGAAGCACGTCCGACAGCGGCCGCAGGCGTTCGCCGCGGCCGGCGGCGAGGATCATGGCGCCGAGGGTCATCGGGATGCGGGTCAGAAGGTGTAGCCGACCGCGGGCCGCCGGCCTTCGAGGTCGTCGAGCAGTTTGAGCAGCGGCCCAAGCGCGGCATATCGCTCGCACGCGCCGCGCAGGTAGGCCATCACGCGCGGCATGTCGGCGAGATAGCCGGTCTTGCCGTCGCGATGCGCGAGGCGCGCGAAGATGCCCAGCACCTTCAACTGACGTTGCACGCCCATCCATTCGAAATCGCGCCAGAAGGCGGCGAAATCCGGCGCGACGGGCAGGCCGGCGCGGCGCGCGCGCTCCCAGTACCGGGCCGCCCAGTCGATCTGCCGCTCTTCGCCCCACACGATGTACGCGTCGCGCAGCAGCGAGACGAGGTCGTAGGTGATCGGCCCATGCACGGCATCCTGGAAATCGAGGACGCCGGGATTGGGCCGCGACACCATCAGGTTGCGCGAGTGGTAGTCGCGGTGGACGAAGACGCGCGGTTGGGCGAGATTGTTGTCGAGCACGAGGCGGAACGCATTGGCGAGCACCTGCGCCTGCGCCGGAGCGAGCGCGACGCCGAGATGCTTCGCGATGTACCAATCGGGAAACAGATCAAGCTCCCGCCGCAGCAGCGGCTCGTCGTACGGCGCCAGCTCGCCGTCGCGCGACGCGCGCTGCCACAGGATCAGGGCGTCGATGGCATCGGAGTAGAGCGCTGGCGCGGACGCCACGTCGAGTTCGGCGAGGTAGGTGCGGTCACCAAGGTCGGTCAGCAGCAGGAAGCCGCGGTCGAGATCGGCTTTGATCACCTCCGGCGCGTGCACACCGGCCGCGCGCAGCAACGCCGCGACGCGCACGAACGGCCGGCTGTCCTCCTTCTCGGGCGGCGCATCCATTGCGATCACGGTCCGCTGTCCCGGGGCGAGTGTCGACGCGGCACCGGTGGTCAGGCGGAAGTAGCGGCGGAAGCTCGCGTCGGCGGAGGCCGGCGCGAGCGTAAGGTCGGGCGTGCGCAGCGTCGTCGCCGCCCAGGCGGAGAGTTCGGCGAGGCGCGCATCCGCGCTCGGCAGGGCCGGCGCGGGGGTCATCGGATCGGACATGGCGGCATGGCGGAATGGCCGTGGCGGCCTGCGACTCCGCGCGGCCGAAAATGGCGGCTGCGCGACGGGGGGTGCGGCGCGGCCGACGGCAAGGCGGGGAGCGGGGCGCCGGGCTGCCGGCGGGGCAAGCTAGAATGTCATATTTTAGCATCACGTCAGCGCTCTCCTCCGATGCATTCTCGCTGGTCCCGACCTGCCGCCGCGCTCGCCGCGTGCGTCGCCGTGCTCGCTTCCCCGGCGATGCGCGACGCGCGCGCAGCCGCGCCAGGGGCGGAGGTGGCGGGCGCGATCGACGACACCCTTCCGGCGCCGAACCTCAAGTTCGCGCCGGACCTCGTGCCGCCCGCGGTACGCCCGGCGTCGCGGGCGGGCGCCCGGCCCGCGGCGAACGGATCCAGATCCTCGCCGCAGGTCCCGGCCGCACCGCTCAAGATCGCTCCGTTCGGCGCCGGCGGCGGCGCGATCTTCGTGCGCGCCGATTCGATCAGCGGCGTCCCGGAAAAATTCGTCGAGGCATCGGGCAGGGTGGAGTTGCGCGCCCGCAACGAGACGGTGCTCGCGGACTGGCTTCGCTACGATTTTGCACAGGACGAGATCTGGGGCAAGGGCAACGTGCTGCTGCGCAAGGGGCTCGACTGGATAACGGGCCCGGAAGCGCGGTTTCGGCGTGACAGGGAGACGGGATCGTTCACGGCTCCCAAGTTCTATGTGGCCGAAAACGGCAGCCGCGGCGAAGCGGCCGAGATCCGATTCGCCGGCCCCGACCGGTACGAGGTCACCGATGCCCGCTACACGACGTGCGTCGCGCCGCGCGAGGACTGGTACATCCACATGGACGAGCTCGAGATCGACAAGACGCGGATGGTCGGCACCGGGCACCACGCCACCGTGCGTTTCTTCGGCGTTCCGATCGTCTATTCGCCGTGGCTCGAATTCCCGCTGTCGAACGAGCGCAAGAGCGGCTTCCTGACGCCGACGTTCGGTTCGAGCAGCATCCGCGGCTTCGATGCCGCGATGCCCTATTACCTCAATCTCGCACCCAACTACGACGCGACGCTGGCGCCGAGGGTGATGACCAAACGCGGCTTCCAGCTCGGCGCGCAGTTCCGTTACCTGCTCGAGAACGGACAGGGCGGCATGGAAGCCGAGGACCTTCCCCACGATCGCGTCACCGGCACCGATCGCTACGCGCTGTCGTGGAAGCACACCCAGAATCTCGGTTCGATCCTGCCGGGTCTCGCGGGGTTTCTCAACCTCAACAAGGTATCGGACGACACCTATTTTTCCGATCTCTCGGATCGCGTCGCGTTCACCTCGCTGACCACCCTGGTCCGCGAGGGCGGCTTCACGTATGCGAACGGGCCATGGCAGTTGCGGGCGACCGCGCAGGCCTTTCAGACGCTGCAGGACCCGACGGCGCCGCCGGTGGTGGCGCCCTACAATCGGGTTCCGCAGATCTTCGGCCTGCTGCAGGAAACGGACTGGATGGGGCTCACGTTCGCCGGCGTCGGCGAATACGCGGATTTCCGCCAGCCGACGCTGACCACCGGCCAGCGCGCCTATCTGTGGCCGACCGTGGCTTGGTCGCGCCAGGGCGCGGCGTGGTCGTTCACCGCGCGCACCGGCGCGCATCTGCGCCAGTACAACCTCAACGACGTCCGGCCCGGCGTCTCGAGCTCGCAGGACTACGCGATCCCGATCACTTCGGTGGACGGCAGCCTCGTGTTCGAGCGCGAGTGGGACATCGCGGGCCGCAGCGTGGTGCAGACGCTCGAGCCGCGCGCCTTCTACGTCTACGTGCCCTACCGGAACCAGAACGACGCGCCGGTCTTCGACACCGCGCTCGACGATTTCAATTTCGGCCAGCTGTTCAGCGTCAATCGCTACCTCGGCAACGACCGGATTGCGGACGCCAACCAGCTGACGCTCGCGCTGTCGTCGCGGTTCATCGACGCCGAGACCGGGATCGAACGCCTGCGGGTGGCGGTCGGCGAGCGCTTCTACTTCCAGGACCAGCGGGTGACATTGAACGAATCGCCGCGATCGGCGTCTACCTCTGACTTCCTGCTGGGATTCGAGGGCCGGCTTTCGGAAGCCTGGTCGCTCGTGGGCTTGTGGCAATACAACTTCGACGCATCGCAGACGGAGCGGGTGAATGCCGGGGTGCGGTATACGCCGGGGCCGGGCCGCGCCCTCAACGCGACCTACTCGTATTCGGGCCAGTACGTCGACCCGGTCGGCGCGCAGTCGCCGCTCAACCAGTGGGACCTTTCGGCGCAGTGGCCGCTCGACGCCAACTGGACGGTGCTGGGACGCTGGAACTACTCGGTGCTGGGGCACAAGACCCTGGAGGCGGTGGCCGGCGTCGAGTACAATGCCGGGTGCTGGGTGCTGAGGCTCGTCGGGCAGCGGCTGACGACGACGACCCAGACGACGTCCAATTCGATCTACCTGCAGCTCGAGTTGAACGGTCTGGCCCGGATCGGCACGAGCCCGCTCGACCTCCTGCGCCGCAGCGTCCCGGGTTATCTCAGGACCAACGATCCGACCGTGTCGCCGCGCGAGCGCGACGACTATTTCCCCGAATACTGAATTCCTCACCACCGAGGTCACGACCTTGTCCGCCCATTCCAGAAATCCCGGCCAGGCGCTGATCCTGGCACTCGCGGCGGGCCTCGCGGCCGTCGCCCTGACGGCCGGGGCGCAGAGCACCGCGCCGCGCCCGCCGACCGCCGCGCCCGCGCCGCGCCCCGTGTCCACCGCCCGCATCGTTCCGCTCGAACGCGTGATCGCCGTCGTCAACGACGAGGCGCTGACCCAGTACGACCTCGACGAGCAGAAGCGCGTCGTCACGCAGCAGATGAAGGCGCAGAACGTGCCGGCGCCGCCGGCCGACGTGCTGGACAAGCAGCTGCTCGAGCGGCTGATCATCGATCGCGCGCTGATGCAGCATGCGAAGGAAACCGGCGTTCGCATCGACGACGTGCAGGTCGAGCGGACGATCGCGCGCATCGCGCAGGACAACAAGCTCTCGGCGGACCAGTTCCGCGTGGCCGTGGAGCGCGAGGGCATCACCTACGCCAAATACCGCGAGGACATGCGCAACGAGATCACGGTGCAGCGGCTGCGCGATCGCGAGGTCGACAGCAAGATCGCGGTGAGCGACGCCGAGGTGGACAACTTCCTCGCCACCGTCGCCGCGCAGACCGGCGGCGAGACCGAATACCGGCTCTCCCACGTCCTGGTGCTCGTTCCCGAGCAGGCCTCGGCGGACCAGATCGACGCCAAGCGGCGCCGGGCAGAGGAAGCGCTGAAGCAGATCCGGGGTGGCGCCGATTTCAGCCAGGTTGCGGCCGGGTTCTCCGATGCCCCCGACGCGCTCAAGGGCGGCGACCTCGGCTGGCGCGCGCCGGCGCGCCTGCCGACGGTGTTTTCCGAGCCGGTGCGCGGCATGAAGCCGGGCGAAGTCTCCGGCGTCCTGCGGTCGTCGACCGGTTTCCACGTCGTGAAGCTGCAGGAGGTCCGCAGCCGCAACCAGCCGACCGTCGTCGAGCAGACGCAAGCGAGGCACATCCTCATCAAGGTCAACGAGATCACCTCGGAAAGCGAAGGCAAGTCCAAGATCGACCGGATCAAGGACCGCCTGGACACCGGCGCCAGGTTCGAGGACCAGGCGCGGCTCAACTCCGAGGACGCGAGCGCGTCCAAAGGCGGCGATCTCGGCTGGATTTCGCCGGGCGATACCGTCCCCGATTTCGAGCAGGCGATGAACAAGCTCAAGATCGGCGAGATCTCGCCGGCGGTGCGTTCGCCGTTCGGCTGGCACCTCATCGTCGTGAGCGAGCGCCGGACGCAGGACATCACCGCCGAGCGGCAGCGCGAGCAGGCGCGGCAGGCGTTGCGCCAGCGAAAATCCGAGGAGGCCTTCCAGGAATGGGTGCGCCAGTTGCGCGATCGCGCCTACGTCGAAGTGAAGGTCGATGAGCGGTAGCGGTTCATCGGCGCCGCGGTCGGCGCGGATTCGGGCAGCGCGGTCGTGGTGCGCCGGCCTGATGTTGGCAGTCCTCGCGGCGGCGGGTGCTTCAGCGCAGACATCGGTCGCGCCGGCGCGCTACGATGCCCTGCATCCCGGGGCGGCCGAAGCTGCGCCGAACCTGCTGCTGCCGCGCGGCGCGCCCGCGCGAGGCATCAGGTTGGCGCCCCCCGGTGCCGGCGAAAACGACACCCGGAGGGCGCCGGCGAAAGCGGCGCCCGCCACGGGAAAAAAGAGCCACAAGAGCCGCCGCCTGGCCGTGGGCTACGCGCGTCCGGTGCCGCCTGCGGATGCCGTCGTGCGCCTGTCCGACCTGCCCTGGCACTCCGTGGCGCAGGGAATGCGCGCCGCTCAGCTCACCGTGACCTCACCCGACGCCGCGGCGGTGCGGCTCGGCCTGGTGCTGCAGGGTGCGCCGCCCGGTCTGCTGCTGCGGTTTCGGGGCAGCGGCAGCGGCGCCACGGTCTTCGGCCCCGTGTCCGCCACCGCGATCGCTGCCGCCGACGTCTACTGGTCGCCGGTGCTCGAGGGCGATGCGGGCACCATCGAGTTCGCGCTGCCGGCGGAGGCGAACCCGGGCGACGCGCTCATCCGGTTGCCGACGATTTCCCATCTCCTCGCGGCGGGCAACGGCTTGCGTGCGTTCGCTTCCAACATCGGGTTCGCCGGCGCGTGCGAAGTGGACATTGCCTGCCTCGACGCGACGCTGCGGCAGCAGCTGGCGACCGCGACCAATGCGGTCGCCAAGATGATGGTCACCATCGCCGGCGACACGTTCCTCTGCACCGGCACGCTGCTCAACGATTCGCTGACCTCGTTCACGCCCTATTTCCTGACGGCGAATCACTGCCTCGATGACGTCGTCGATCCGGCGGCCGGTCGCGGCGTGGCGGCGGCGGCGGCCGGCACGATCAATACCTACTGGTTCTTCCAGGCGGCAGCCTGCGGGAGCCTCGCGACGCCGGGCTACAAGCTTCTGGCGGGCGGCGCAAAACTGCTCGCGCGCAGCGTCGATGCCGATTGGGCGCTCGTGCAACTCAACGTCCCGCCACCGTCAGGAACGACGTTTTCCGCGTGGAGCGCCGACGCGCCGATCACCATTGGCACCGCGGCCGACGCCATCCATCACCCCAGCGGCGATCTGAAGAAATTCAGCGTGGGCAGCGTTGCGGGCTACCAGGCGTACAGCGACGGCAGCAGCTACATCAGGATGATGTGGACGAGCGGCGCGACGGAGCCCGGCAGCAGCGGCAGCGGCCTGTTCACGCGCAATGCGGCCACCGGTCATTACGAACTGCGCGGCACGCTTTCCGGCGGCGAATCCTCGTGTGCATTGCCGCAGGGCATCGACGAATATTCGCGCTTCGATGCCGCCTTTCCGCTGGTCAAGAGCTATCTTGCGCCGTCCGCCGCCAGCGCGACGGCACCGGTCGTGGAGTTCTACAACGCGCTGCAGGACCAGTATTTCATCACCGCGGATCCGTTCGAAATCGCGGGCCGCGATCACAACGTGCCCGCGGGCTGGGTGCGCACCGGCTACCGGTTTCTCGCCTACACCGACCCTGCCGAGGCACCGGCCGGCGCGCAGCCCGTGTGCCGCCTCTACGCGCCGCCGCCGTACGGCGACATCCGTTTCTACTCCGCCAGCGCGCAGGAATGCGCGGCGCTGCTCGCGCAGGCGGACCAGCACTGGATCGCCGAGAGCGCGGCGGCGTTCTACATCCAGGTGCCGGGCGCGATCGCGGGGCAGTGTCCCGCCGGCACGCGCGGCGTCTATCGCTTCCTCGACAACGCCAACCCGCCGCGCCGCCGCTATACCGCGGAGGTCGACTTGCGCGATGCGCTGATCGACGATGGCGGCTGGACCCAGGAAGGGGCCGGCCGCACGTCGAATCGGGTGGCGATGTGCGCGCCGGTGACCAACCACGATTCGAAGCTCGTGCCGGCCGCGCCCGGTTATCAGGGCCTCTGGTGGAACGCGCCGGCCAGCTCGGAAGCCGGGTGGGGCATCAACTTCGCGCACCAGGGCGACGTCATCTTCGCCACCTGGTTCACCTACGATCCGGCGGGCAAACCCTGGTGGCTGGCGGCGGAACTGCACGGCACAGCGTCCGCAACGTATTCGGGTGATGTCTTCACCGCCACCGGCCCGCCGTTCAATGCGGTGCCGTTCGACCCGGCCCAGCGCGTCGAAACCGTCGTGGGGACGATGACCGTCACGTTCGGCGATGTGAACAACGGGACATTTTCCTACACGGTGAACGGTATCGCGCAGACGAAGGCGATCACGCGCCAGCTGTTCGCGAGCCCGGTCCCGTCCTGTGTGTGGGGCGCGCAGGAAAATCTCGCCCTTGCGACCAATTTCCAGGACTTGTGGTGGAAGTCCCCTGCAGGTACGGAAGCCGGCTGGGGAATCAACTTCACCCATCAGGGCGACCTCATCTTCGCCACCTGGTTCACCTACGGTTTCGACGGCAAGCCGCTGTGGCTGATCGTGACGGCGCAACGGACGGCAGGCAACGTGTTTTCGGGACCGGTCGCGACGGTTACGGGCCCGCCGTTCAACGCCGTGCCGTTCGATCCCGCGAAGGTCGCGGAGACAACGGTGGGCACGGCGACGTTCACGTTCGCCGACGGCAACAACGCAACGTTTGCCTACTCGGTCAACGGCATCGTGCAGACCAAACCGATCACGCGGCAGGTTTTCGTGGCGCCGGGGACCGTCTGTCATTGACGAGACGGCGCGTTTCTCCGATTTGTTGGAACTGCCGGGGTGCATGCGGTGCGGCGCGTGCCGCCGGGTACCGGCTTCGGGTGCCGCCAAGCGTGTGTGGCGGGCGTGCGGGACGGTTCGCGCCGGGTGGTCAGCCCACGACCACCCGGCGCGAACCGCGCACGCGGCGCCGACGGGCGGCACAGGCGCCTGTACCCGGCGGCACACGCCGCGCCGGAGCGTACCGATGCGCAGGACTCGCGTGCCCGCGCAGTCGACCCACTTGATGCGCCGAATCGCGCCCGCGCCCCGGGCCTCGCCCGCGTCGAACACGAAATCGGATTCCCGAAAATCGGGCGAGAAGGAAAAAAAAGCCGCCCCGGCGAACCGGGACGGCCTCGAACCCGCGAGCGCGCCGCGAACGCTCAGTTGGGCACGTTGATGACGCCCGTGGCGGTCGTGATCGAGTTCGCCGCCGCGGGGGTCGCGGCGATCTTCGGCACGCTCGCGGCGGTGATCGGCGGCGCCGCGCCGGGCGTGCCGCCACGCGGCGTCGTGCGCACCACCTGGCTCGGCGGCAGCGGCGTGTTGTTCCTGAGTTTCGCCCAGACGATGTCCATCGCGTTGATGAAGTAGTAGTGGACCGGCACGAACAGCACGTCGTAGCCGTTGATCCCGGTGCCGCCGGCCAGGCTCGGGATGAAGGCGTCGAAGTGCTGGCCGTTCTGGACCTCGTAGTAGCGGACGTTGCTGCCGGCCTCGACCTTGGAGTTGAAGGCGACGTAGGCGCGCGCGGCGTGGTTGACGGGTATCAGCGTATCGCTGCGGCCGGCGACGATGACGCTCGGGATCGAGCGCAGGTTGCCCTTGAGCAGCACATCCGCGATGCCGGCGCGCACGCGCTGGCTGTTGGCGAGCGCCGTGCCCGCGAGCGTCGCGCCGGTGATCGTGTCGATCCCCGTGACCAAGTTGCGCATGCAGATCTGGCCGTCGAGCGATCCGTCGATACGTCCGGTGGACGGCGAGGTGCCGACCAGATACTGCTTGGCGCCGCCAGGCGCGTCGTTGTAGATGACGTCGACGCCGCCATTGCCGCCGAGGCCGTTGGACGTGGAGAAGATCGACGCCTGCGTGGTGGCCGACTGCGCCGCCACGCCGGCCGTGGCATCGGTGTTGGCGAGGCTGAAGCCGCAGAGGCTGTCCGCCACCGAGAACTTGCCGTACGCCACGACGTAACCGAAGGCGACGTACATGTCGGCGACGCGGTAGTGCGATGCATGCAGCGCGTTGTTGTTGGGGTCGGCCCAGCCGTACGCCTGCAGTTTCGCCAGCGCCGCGTCCGCCTGTTGCGCGGTGGTCGTGCCGGAGATGAGGCCCTTGTCGGCCAGGCTTTGGCAGCGGTTGGTGGCGACGGTATTCAAATCGACGCCGCCGACGACGCCGAGCAGCGCCGCCGCGTTGGTGCCGCCGCCGAACCATCCCGGGCGGGTGCCGTTGGGGGCCTGCGCGCTGGTGGAGATCGACGCGCACGGCTCGTAGAGAACCCGGTACGTGAAGTAGTCGATCAGCGACTTGCCGGCGTTGGCCACCGCCGCGCCGTCGAAGTTGACGGTCACGCCCGTCATGTTGCCGGGCTGCGCATTGGGCTCCGTCACCGCGAGCCCATCGATCAGGCCTTCGGTGTCCTGCTCCAGCGCCTGCAGCGATTCGGCGCCGCCGTTGGAAACCGACGATGCGATGACGAGCGTGTTGCCCGGCACGATCGTCTGCGAGTGCTTGCCGCTTCCCGGTTCGATGGGCGAGAACTGCTCGTTCAGCGCCCAGAACGCGAAGCGCAGGCTGTCGAGCGTGTTCTTGCCCCAGTCCTTCTCGGGATTCTGCTGCGAGTAGACGTGCTTGTAGGCGACCCGGTTGGGGAAGGCCGCATTGAACGCGGACAGCGCCGACCCGGTCAGGTCCGTGGCGAACTGCGCCAGGCTCGCCGCGACCGATGACCGGTTCACGAGGCGGCCGTCGATGAGGTTGATCTTGTCGGCCGCGAGGTCCTGGTAACCCATGCCCTTGCCGGCGTCGGTGTAGGCGACGGCGCACTTGTGCTTCAGGCCCCACTCGCCGGCGGAACCGATCGCGCCGTAGACGCCGCGCGAGCCCGACGACGGCGCGGCGACGATGCAGGCATTGTTGGGATCGAAGCCGGAGGGAATCTGCACCATCACGACGACGTTCTGCTTGCCGGTGCCGTTGTCGACGTAGGCGAGGATCTCCTTGCCGGCGACCTTGCCCTCGCCCAGCGTGTCGCTGCCGTTGATGTCGATGTTGGGGCCGTAGAGCGTGCCGTAGCCGCCGGCGGCGGTGATGTCCAGGATGGCGCGATAGTTCACGTAGATCACGCGCCGGCGCAGTTCCGCCGCCGTGGGATTCGTCGCGTCGACGAACCCGGGCGCGGCGCCGCCGAGGCCGGTCTTGCCGAGGCCGGCCGTCAGCAGGTCGTCGGTGACGCCGTCGTAACTCGTCGGTCCAGTGATGTTGGTGATCCCGGCCGGCAGCGTGTTGATGACGATCGTGCCGCCGGTGTCGCCATCACCGCCGCAACTCGCGAGCAGGGCCGCGGATCCCAGCACGATGGCAACGCGTTTCATTTGCATCGATAGTGCATTCATCAAACTGACTCCCCAAGAGATAGGCGACCGCCCGGCGCGCAGCGTCTACCGGTCTCCGAGACGCCGGGCCGATGGGCTGCGGCGGGTATGGTACTCCTCCGCCGCCGCAAGAGGACGCGTATCTGTCGTGCGGTCCGCCGGCGCGCCGCCGGGATCGCTGTCACCTGACGTTCGGAGCGCGCGGATACAGCGCAATCCGTTGCACGCGCGCAGCGGTCGTGCCGGCGCGAAACGTGAGCACGATGCGCAACTGTTCCGCGACGGCACCGGTCGTGCGCCATGCCGCCGGCCAGACGAGCGGCACCCGCATTCCGGCCGCGTCGCGCTGCAGCGCGGCGGCGGCGACCGGCGCGGCGACGGGTGTCCACGGCGCAGTGTCGCCGGTGCGCGCGAACACCTGCACGCGGACAAGAGGTGCGGAATCGGCGAGCCCGATCACCAGTGTGTCGAGGTCCGCGGCGCGCAGCACCTGATCGGCGGGCGACGCGAGGTCCGCGGTCGTGTCGAACGCGAGATCGAGAACACCGCGGCCGGCGTTTGCTTTCCCCTGCGCGAGCGACCAGCCGTCGTCGTCGGCGTGTCGCGACGAGCCGAACGTCCACAGTCGCGCGCCGCGCGGAAGGTCGGCGTGGTCGACGAGGAAGTCGCGCATCGCGTCCTCGGCCGGCGTGTTGCGCCACGACGTGTACGAGACGTACCCCGGCTTTCCCGCAAAGAGCCCGTTGGCGCCATTCCACGCCATCATCGCGATCTGGCGGCCGTCGAAGTTGAACAGATCGCGAAAGGTGCGGTATGACTGCGCGTAGACCGGCAGGATGTCCGGGCGCTTCAAATCGGCGGCGTTGTATTCGACGATGCCCCAGCCGGGATCCATCCGGGCGAACGTGCTGAACAGGCTGCGGCCGTTGTCGAGCCGATGCCGATTCTCCGCGGCGGGTCCGTACAGGATGGCGCCAAGGTGACCGTGGCGGGGAATCGCGCCCTCGATGGACACGCCGGCGGAATCGTAATCGGGTCCTGGTCCGCCGATGCGGACCGACACCGGCCGCCTGCCGGCGTCGGGCGCGGTGAACGCCTGCGCGGAAAAGATCATGTCCGGCGGGATCCCGGTCGCGCCGACCCACGCGGACAGCTCGTCGTAGTGCACGCCGACGACGTGCTTGCGAAACGTGTCCCACTCGCGGTGCCACGGATCTTCCCAGAAGGGCCGGCCTCCCGGCGCGATGGCGGTCGCGCCGTCGCCCGGAAAGGCGCGCGGCGGCTCGACGTCGTCCCACGATTTCCACTGCGCTCGCGCGAGCCGGTTGGCGTCCGCGAGCGACAGCGGCGCGGCGCGGCGGTAGCGCGAAAGGTCCGGCGCGCCCCGCTCGCCGGGCGCGGCGTACGGGCCGGTGCCGCGGAGCCAGTGCCGGAACTGCTTCAGCATGCCGGGGTTGTAGTCGTACCAGCGGCCGTCGCGCACGAACGGATTCATGTAGGTGTCGGCGTCGAGGACGACACCCGCGAACAGCGCCGGATGCCCCTCCGCGAAGCGGGCGATGATCGCCGCCGCTGCCTGCAGGTTGCGCCGCTTGTATTCGCGGACCCGGGTCGCGTAGGCGTGGTAGGTCAGGCTGCGCCCGAGCTGCGGCGAGGCCAGCGAGCCGGGCAGGTTCTTCACGTAGTCGTCGGGCAGCACTTCGTCGCGCTGCGTCCACTGGCAGTTGGCGATGTCCTGTTCGAGATGGTCGTTCACATCCCATTCCGGGATGTCGCAACCGGCATCCGCCCAGATGCCGCCGTTGAGGATGAACTGCACCGGCAGCTGCCGGCCGATCGCATAACGGATCACGCCGTTCAGCGTGTCGTCGGCGATCGCGCGAGCGCCGCACTTCCTGGACAGGTCGAAATCCGCGTCGAAGGCCCAGTCGCCGGCCGCGCCCCGGGTGGTGCGCATGTAAAGAATCGGCACCGCGAAGCCGACCTGTGTCGTGCGCGTGAAGTACGGCTGGTACGCGGCATCGATCTCGTTGGCACCGCCCGTGCCGACGCCCGACGTCATCATCAGGAAGCGGGTCTTGCGCTCGGCCAGCGCGGGGCGTTGGTCCAGCAATCCGCTCCAGCGGGACAGCGCCTGCCCGGAAATGAGGCGCCTGGTCGCGAGCAACGTCTCGCGCCCATCGCGCGCGATGACCACGATCGTCAGTACATGCTGCGTCGCGGGGTTGCCCGCGAGCTCGGCGGAGAAGTCGCCGGTGAACGCGAAGCCTCCGGTGGCGCTGTCGGTGTAACCTGGATGCGCCTGTGCAACATCGGCGCGCGCGATGCCGATCGCGGCGGCATAGCGTTTGTCGTCGAGACGCACTTCGACTGCGCGCACGCCGGCGCGATCGAGCGCCCAGCCCGTCATGCTCACCGTCGGGCCGAGAAGCGCATCGGCGGCGGGATTGTCGACCCAACCGATCGTCGGCGCCTCGGCGGTGGCAGCCGTCGATGCGGCCTCGTCACGCTGCGGCGCGTGCGCGCGGTCATGGCGATGCCAGGCCAGGAACCCGGCCCCGGCGATCGTCGCCGCGACGGCAGCGAACGCGATGCCGCGCAGCAGCGTGCGGCCGGCTTCGCGCGGCGACGAGGAAGCGCGGGGCCGCGATGGAGGCGCGCGGCCGGCAGCGGGGGGCGGATTCGGCATGGACGGGGGACTTCGGTGACGGTCGGGCATTGTAGAGGAACCCCGCGGCGGACGACCCGCGGCCGAGGCGCCGCGACGGAGGTATCATCGGCTGGCGCAATGAGGAGGGACGATGAAAAAGAGAACGGGCGATCCCTGGATGTCGGGTGCGGACTACGGGCGCTCGCTCGCGGCGCTGACCGTCAACCTGCTGGTCAGGGACATCGCGGCGACGCTCGTCTTCCAGCGCGAAGTCCTCGCCGCAAACGTCATTTACGCGGACGTCGATTTCGCCGCGGTGTCCGGTCATGGCGCGCAATGGATGTTTCACGCCGATCACACCTACGACCGGCATCCGCTGCGCGCGGTGGTCGCGGGCAGCGCGCGCCGGGGTGCGGGGATCGAGCTGCGGCTGCACGGCTGCGATCCCGACCGCGCCGAGGCCGCGGCGAGGCGGCTGGGTTTTGAAGTGCTGGCCGGCGCTGCCGACAAGCCGCATGGCGTGCGCGAGGTGTTTCTGTCGGATGCGGACGGCTACGTCTGGGTGCCGGACGTGCCGATTCCCGACGGGGGCGATGGGAATGCGTAGCCCGGATTGAGCGTATGCGAAATCCGGGGCGGACTCGGTTGCGGCTCCGGCCCCGGATTTCGCTCCGCTCAATCCGGGCTGATGTCGACGGAACAGGGCTACGCCGGCCGGGGGTCGGCCCCCCGGAGCGCGCGCTCCAGGACGCGGACGCAATGCAGCGCCTCGCGCGCGCCGCTCGCGCGCGTCCCGTCGGCGATCTGATGCCGGCAACTGGTGCCGTCGGCGACCAAGAGCGTATCGGGTGCCGCGGCGCGCACCGCAGGCAGCAGCGCCTGCTCGGCCATCCGCAGCGACACGTCGTAATGCGCCGCGTCGTAGCCGAAGCTGCCGGCCATCCCGCAGCAGCTCGACTCGACGACATCGACGGCCAGGTTCGGGACGAGTCCCAGCACCTCGCGCACGGCGCCCATCGCGTCGAACGCCTTCTGGTGGCAATGGCCGTGCAGCAGCGCGCGGCTCTCGGGAAGCGGCGCGAGCGGCAGCCGCAATCGCCCGGTGCGGTGTTCGCGGGCGAGGAATTCCTCGATCAGGAACGCGCGCTCCGCGAGCCGCTGCGCCGCTTCACCCAGGCCCAGCACCAGAAATTCGTCGCGCAGCGACAACAGGCACGACGGTTCGAGACCCACGATCGCGGCCCCGCGCGCGACATGAGGCGCGAGCGCGGTGACGACGCGGCGCGCTTCGGCCTTGGCTTCGTCGACGAGGCCCGCGGCGAGAAAGGTCCGCCCGCAGCACAGCGGCCGCGCGGGGGCGGCGTCGCCGTCGCTTGCCCGCGCGACGTGCACGCGGTAGCCGCCCGCTCGCAGCACGCTGAGGGCGGCCCGCGCATTCTCCGGCTCGAAATAATTGGTGAAGGTGTCGACGAACAGCACCACGTCAGCCGCTGCCGCATCCTGCGCGCCGCCGGCATCGGCAGCGCGCAGGAACGTGTCGCGACGCCACGCGGGCAGCGTTCGCTTCGCCGAAAAACCGAGCCATTTTTCGCTCAGTTTCGCCGCTCCCGGCAGCGCGTCCCGCAGGTTGGCCAGCCACGGCACGCGCGCCGCCCACGGCGCCCACCGCGGCAGGTGCGCGACCAGCCGCGCCGGCAGCGGCAGCCCGTGCGCGCGCTGCCAATGATGCTGGAACTCGATCTTCATTTTCGCCATGTCGACGCCGGTCGGGCACTCGCGCCGGCAGCCCTTGCAGCTCACGCACAGGTCGAACGCATCCCGCACGGCCTCCGAGGTCAGCGCATCGGGGCCGAGCTGGCCGGACAGTGCCAGCCGCAGCGTGTTGGCCCGGCCGCGCGTGAGGTGCTGCTCGTCCTTCGTCGCGCGAAAGCTGGGACACATGGCGCCGGCGTCGAACTTGCGGCAATGGCCGTTGTTGTTGCACATGTCGACGGCCTTGCCAAAGCCGCGCGCGGGATCGCCGCCGGTGCCCGGCGCCGTGAAGGTGCCGGCTACCGGATCGTGCTGTACGTCCCACGCCGACCAGTCGAGCGCGGTGGCCACCGGCAGCGTGCGGTGGTCCGGACGAAAGCGGAAGAGCGATGCATCGTCCATCTTCGTCGCGCGCACGATCTTGCCGGGGTTCATCAACCCGGCCGGGTCGAACAGGTCCTTGATCTCCTCGAAGGCGCGCGTCAGGCGCGGGCCGAATTGCCACGCGACCCACTCGCTGCGCACGAGGCCGTCGCCGTGCTCGCCGGAGAACGCGCCCTTGTATTCGCGCACCATCGCGCTTGCTTCCTCGGCGATCGCGCGCATTTTCGCGGCGCCGTCGCGGCGCATGTCGAGGATCGGCCGCACGTGCAGCGTGCCCACCGACGCGTGCGCGTACCAGGTGCCGCGGGTGCCGTGCTTCGCGAACACCTGCGTCAGCCGGTCGACGTAATCGGCGAGATGCTCGAGCGGCACGGCGCAGTCCTCGATGAACGACACCGGCTTGCCGTCGCCCTTCATGCTCATCATGATGTTGAGGCCGGCCTTGCGCACCTCCCACAGCGCCTTCTGCGGACCTGGCGCGGTCATCTCGACCACGCTCCCCGGCAGGCCGAGGTCGCCCATCAGCGCGACCAGCGCGCGCAGCCGCCGCACCGGGTCGTCCTGCGTCTCGCCGGTGAACTCGACCAGCAGGATGGCCTCCGGCTCGCCGATCAACGCGGCGGAGATCACCGGCTGGAACGCCGGGTTGCCTCGCGCGAGGTCGATCATCGTCCGGTCGACGAGTTCCACCGCCGACGGGCCGAGACCGACGATGTGGCGCGCGCACTCCATCGCCCGGTACAGCGTCGGGAAATTCACCACGCCGAGCGTCCGGTGGCGCGGCAGCGGCGCGAGCTGCAGCGTGATCTGGCGCGTCCAGGCGAGCGTGCCTTCGCTGCCCACCAGCAGGTGCGCGAGATTCACCGAGCCATCCGGCGTGTACGGCCGCTCGCTCTGCGGGGCGAAGACGTCGATGTTGTAGCCGCCGACGCGGCGCATGACTTTCGGCACCTGCCGCGCGACCTCGTCGCGCTCGCGCGCCCCGATCGCCGCCAGCCCCGCGACGAGTGCGCCCACGCGCGGCGCGCCGGTGTCCATGGCGGCCAGCGGCCCGAACCGGGCCTCGGTGCCGTCGGCCAGCAGCGCATCGATCGCGAGCACGTTGTGCACCATGTTGCCGTATGCGATCGAGCGCGAGCCGCAGGAGTTGTTGCCGGCCATGCCGCCCAGCGTCGCCTGCGCGGAGGTGCTGACATCGACCGGAAACCACAGCCCGTGCAATCGCAGCGCCGCGTTGAGCTGGTCGAGGACGAGGCCCGGTTCGACCGTCGCCGTCATTGCCTCGCTGTCGATCGCGCCGATCCGATTCAGGTGCTTCGTCTGATCGATCACCAGCGCGGCGCCGACCGTCTGCCCGCATTGCGAGCTGCCGGCCCCGCGCGGCAGCACCGGCACCGCGAGCTCGCGGCAGATCGCCATGGCTGCGCGCACGTCGTCGATGCTCTTTGGAACGAGCACGCCGACCGGCTCGACCTGGTAGATCGACGCATCGGTGGAATAGCGCCCGCGCGACGCGCGATCGAACAGCACGTCGCCTTCGACGGCACGGGCGAGGCGGGCCGCGAGGTCCCCGCCGCCGCCGTGGCGGTGGAACACGAGGGGTTGGGCGAGCGGCGCGTTCATCGTGACCTGTCGGCCGCCTGTGGTCGGCCGGTCCCGCAGCGGGCGGAAGCAGCGGCGATACGGCGGGCACGCATGGCATTGTAGTGGATGTTGCGCCGCAACCCGGCCTTCGCTCGCGCTCGTGCGACAATCCCGAGGCTGCCGCAACCCAGGCCACGCCCGGGCTACGCCAACAATGGAAATCCAGGAGGACTCAACATGTCGACCCTTCAGCCACGCGCCAGCCCACGCTGCGCTCCCTTCCGTAACCTCGCGGCGGCGGCGGCGGTTGCCGGCGCGGCGTTCCTGCTCGGCATCGCGCCGGCGCACGCGCAGCAGGAGATCAAGCTCGGCCATGTGGGCGAACCGGGCTCGATTTTCCAGATCTCGGCGGACGAGTTCGCCAAGCGCGCCAACACGAAGCTCGGCGGCAAGGCCAAGGTCGTCGTCTTCGGTTCGAGCCAGCTCGGCGGCGACAAGGAGATGCTGCAGAAGGTCAAGCTCGGCACGCTGGACATGGTCGTGCCATCGACGGTGATGAGCTCGGAGGTGGATCTCTTCGGCGTCTTCGAGATGCCTTACCTCGTGAAGGACCGCGCGCACATGGGCCGGATCGAGAAGGACGTGTTCTGGCCCAAGCTGGCACCCGAAGCGGAGAAGAAAGGGCTCAAGATCCTGGCGGTGTGGGAAAACGGCTACCGCCACATCACCAACAGCAAGCGGCCGATCAAGTCACCGGCCGACCTCAAGGGCATCAAGCTGCGCGTCCCCGAAGGCAAATGGCGGCTGAAGATGTTCCAGGCCTACGGCGCGAACCCGAGCCCGATGAAGTTCTCGGAGCTGTTCACCGCGCTGCAGACCGGCGTGATGGATGGTCAGGAAAATCCGTACACGCAGATCTATTCGGCGAAGCTGCAGGAGGTCCAGAAATACCTGTCGCTGTCGGGGCACGTGTACACGCCGGCCTACGTCATCGTCGGCGCGCGCCAGTGGAATGCGCTGCCGCCCGATGTCCGCAAGGTGCTGGAGGATACGGCGAAGGAAACACAGGCGTTCGTCTACGAGACGGCGGCGAAGGACGACACGGCGCTGCTCGAGAAGCTGAAGCAGGCCGGCATGCAGGTCAACGACGTCGACAAGGAAGCCTTCGTCGCGGCGAGCAAGCCGATCTACGAGGAGTTCAGCGCCGAAGTGCCGGGCGCGAAAGAGGTGATCGACCGCGCCGTGGCGCTGCGGCAGTGAGCAGCACAACGCTCCCGCGATGAACGCCGCCGCGCCGCTGGCCAGCTCAACCGCAAGCCAGCGCTTTCGCGACGGCTACGGGCGCCTGCTCGAGTGGGTCGTCATCGTGCTGATGGTGGTTCTCGCGGTCGAGGTGATGCTCGGCATCGGCTTCCGGGCGAGCGGCCGCGCGCTGTCGTGGTACGACGAGGTCGCCTCGGTGCTGCTCGCGTGGCTGACGTTCTGCGGTTCCGCGCTGGCGTCGGTCAAGCGCGCCCACATCGGCTGCCCGGAGCTGGTGGCGCAGCTGCCATGGCGGCTGCGGCGGGTCACGGCCATCGTCGCCCAGTTCCTGGTCATCGCCTTTTTTGCGCTGTTAGGCGGCGTCGGCGCGTGGATCCTGCCGGTGCTGGCGACCGATCATCTGGTGAGCCTGCCAGCGGTGCCGATGAGCGTCGTGCAGTCGGTGATTCCGATCGCGGCGGTGCTGATCATCGTCGCCGAGGTCACCTGGCTGATGGACCTGCTGAGGGCCGGCGCGCCCGCGCCGGCCGCGGAGGACCGGTCGCTGGCCGAAGGCCTGCATTGACCTCCGCCGGCGCGCAACCATGACGATCATGCTGCTGCTGTTCGGCGCCGTGCTGGCGCTGGTGCTGGTCAACGTGCCGATCGCCGTGTCGCTCGGGATTGTCGCGCTTGCGGCGATGGTGTCGAGCCACGGGATCGCGACACTGCCGAACCTGGCGCTGGTCGCGTACAACGGCGCGACCAACTTCCCGCTGCTGGCGATTCCGCTGTTCATCCTCGCCGGCGCGATCATGAACGCGTCGGGCATCTCGCACCGGCTGATCGCGTTCGCGTCGTCGGTCTTCGGCTGGATCCGCGGCGGGCTGGCGCAGGTGTCGATCGGCGCGTCGATGTTCTTCGCCGAGATCTCCGGCTCGGCGGTCGCCGACATCGCGGCGCTGGGATCGATCCTGATTCCGGCGATGAAGGCCAGGGGCTATCCGGCGCCGATGGCCGCCGCTGTCTGCTCGTCGGCGGCCACGCTCGCGGTAATCATCCCGCCGTCGATCCCGATGATCCTCTACGCCGTGATGGCGGAGACGTCGGTGGTCCAGCTGTTCGTCGCCGGGATCGTGCCGGGCGTGCTCGGCGGGCTGGGGCTGATGGGTGTCGCGTATTTCCTGGCGTGCCGCTACAACCTGCCGCGCGAGGAGGCGTTTGCGTGGAAGCGCGTGCGCTCGACCGCGCGCGAGGCGATGTGGGCGTTCCTGCTGCCGGTCATCATCCTGGGCGGCATCTTCGGCGGCGTGGTCACCGCCACCGAGGGCGCCGCGCTGGCGGTGGTCGCCGCCCTCTTCGTCGGCCTCGTCATCTACCGCGAGCTTGACCTCGCGCACCTCAAGGCCGCGGTGATCGAAGGAGGCGTGCAGACGGCGGTGGTGATGCTGCTGGTCGCGACCAGCGGACTGCTCGGCAACTACCTGACGGAAGTGCAGGCGCCGCAGCAGCTGGCGAAGGCGGTCTCGACGTTCACGCAGAACAAGTGGGCGGTGCTGGCGCTCCTCAACCTGCTGTTCCTGCTGCTCGGGATGTTCCTCCACTCGGCGGCGGCGATCATCCTCGTCGTGCCGGTGGTGATGCCGCTGGTCAAGGCGGCGGGCATCGATCCCGTGCATTTCGGGCTCATCGTCACCATCAACCTCGGCATCGGCCAGCAGACGCCGCCGGTGGCGAGCGTGCTGATGGTCGCTAGCTCGCTCGCCAAGGCCTCCATCTGGGAGGTGACGCGCGTCAATGTCTGGTTCATCGGCGTGCTGGTGGCGACGCTGCTGCTGGTCACGTATGTGCCGGTGACCGGTCTCGGTCTCGTCCAGCTCTTTTACCGCTGACGAGGAACGCGCGATGACCGATCTCATCCTGGCGACCCGCGCCGGACCGATCGCGACGGTCGTGCTGAACCGCCCGGACAAGCTCAATGCGCTGACCAGGGCGATGTGGGGCGCGCTGGGCGAGGCGATCGGCGCGCTGTCCGCCGACGATACCCTGCGCTGCGTGATTCTCCGCGGCGCCGGCGAGAAGGCGTTCTCGCCGGGCAACGACATCGCCGAATTCGCGACCGAGCGCAGCAACAAGGAACAGGCGATCGACTACGGGCGCGTCATGCACGCGACGGCCGCGGCGCTGGCCCGCTGCCGGCATCCGCTCGTCGCGCAGATCCACGGCATCTGCGTGGGCGGCGGGCTCGAGATCGCCGCGCTGTGCGACATCCGCATCTGCGGCGAAGGCAGCCGCTTCGGCGCGCCGATCAAGAACCTGGGCCTCGTGATGGCGTACGCGGAGATGGCGCCGCTGGTGCGGCTGGCCGGCGCGGACATCGCGCTCGAAATCCTGCTCGAAGGGCGGATCTTCGACGCGGCCGAGGCGAAGGAAAAACGGCTCGTCACGCGCGTGGTGCCGGACGGCGAGGTGGCGGCGGAGGCGCAGGCGACGGCGCAGCGGATTGCCGGCGGCGCGCCGCTTTCCGCGCGCTGGCACAAGCAGTTTGCGCGCCGGCTTGCCGATCCGCGCCCGCTGACCGACGCCGAGCGCGACGAGTGCTTCGACTGCTTCGACACCGAGGATTTCCGGATCGGCTACGCGGCGTTTCTCGCCAAGCGGAAGCCGGAGTTCGGCGGGAAGTAGGGCGATGAAGGACGAACCGCATAGCCGTCGCCGCGAGTTCGCGGTGCGCCGGTTCGTGCCGGAAACCGTGCGGAAAAACGTGGTCTGTCGCCGATAACAACCGATGCCGCTGACCGCGCAGGAACTGCAACGCATCGCCCGCGAGACGCTCGCGCACTACGATCAGCGCGCCGAGGATTTCTGGGCCGGCACGCGCGACCACGATGTGCGGCAGAACGTCGACGCGTTGCTGCAGCACATTGACGGCACGCCGCCATTCACGGTCCTCGATTTCGGCTGCGGGCCGGGGCGCGATCTCAGGACGTTCGCCGAACTCGGGCATCGTGCGGTCGGCGTCGAAGGCGCGGCGAGATTTGCGGAGATGGCACGCGCGTGGAGCGGTTGCGAAGTCTGGCAGCAGGATTTTCTCGCCCTCGACCTGCCGGCCGGCCGCTTCGACGGCGTGTTCGCCAATGCCTCGCTGTTTCACGTGCCCGCGCAGGAGTTGCCGCGGGTGCTGCGCGAATTGCGCGCGACGTTGAAGTCGCGCGGCGTGCTGTTCAGCTCGAATCCGCGCGGGGTGAACGAGGAGGGGTGGAATCGCGGGCGCTACGGGGCTTACCACGATCGCGAGCGGTGGCAGCGCTACATGAGCGATGCGGGCTTCGACGAGCTCGCGCATTACTACCGCCCCGCCGGGCTGCCGTGCGATCAGCAGCCCTGGCTCGCGACCGTGTGGCGAGTTGCAGCGGGCTCCCCGATCGCGTCCTGCCCGCAGCCTCTTTGACATACTGATGCACGTGGAGTATGTTTTGATGCATGCGCACCACGGTCCGCCTCGATGAACACCTTCTCGCGGAGGCCAAGAAGCATGCCGCCGAGTCCGGGCGGACGCTGACGGCCGTGCTCGAGGATGCGCTGCGCGAAACGCTCGCCCGCCGTCGGGCGCCCGGCAAACGCAAGCCGGTGCGCCTGCGGACGATGAAGGGCGACGGCGCGCGGCCGGGCGTCGACCTCGACGACACCGCGTCGCTGCTCGAACTCATGGAATCCTGAGTTGGTTCTTCCCGACGTCAACGTCCTGGTTTACGCGCACCGGGAAGATGTGGCAGGGCACGCAGCGTTCCGCGCGTGGCTCGAAGACGTGATCAATGGCGACGAGGCGTACGGGATTTGCGACCTCGTGCTGAGCGGGTTCGTCCGCGTCGTCACTCACCCCAAGGTCTTCAACACGCCGACGCCGGTTGCCGCCGCGCTTGCCTTCGCCGATCAGCTGCGCGAGCAGCCGAATTGCGTGCGCGTGGAGCCGGGGTCGCGTCATTGGGGCATCTTTCGCCGCCTGTGCATCGAGATCGGCGCGAAAGGAAATCTCGTGCCGGACGCGTATCTCGCGGCATTGGCGATCGAATCCGGATGCGAGTGGATGACCACGGACAGGGATTTCAGCCGCTTCGCGGACCTGCGCTGGCGCCATCCGCTGTAGCCGGGGTTGAGCGCAGCGAAACCCGGGGCAGCGGTGGCCATTGCGTCGCCGACCCGGGTTGCGCGTCGCTCAACCCGGGCTACGCGTTGCCGCCGTGCCGCCCATCGCCATGACTGAACCGGCCGGCACCGGCGGCTGATTCGCCGCTGGCGATCGAATCCTCGCCGCGGCGGAACTCGTTGGTCATCGCATCGGCGAAGGAAAGACTCCACTGCTCGTGGGCCGACAGCCGGTCGTTGCGCATGCAGCGCTGCGGATGGCGGGCGATTTCCGCGGCCAGCGCTTCGGCCGCCTGCCGCGCATCGCCGTCGCCGACGACGCGGTTGGCGAGGCCGATGGCGAGCGCCTCGTCGGCAGGCACGGCGCGGCCGGTGAGGATCATGTCGAGCGCGCGCGACTGGCCGATGAGGCGCGGCAGCCGCACCGTGCCGCCGTCGACCAGCGGCACGCCGAAGCGGCGGCAGAACACGCCGAACACCGCCGATGTCTCGGCGATCCGCAAGTCGCACCAGCAGGCGAGTTCCAGCCCGCCGGCGACGGCATAGCCGGACACCGCCGCGATCACCGGTTTGGACAGCAGCATGCGCGATACGCCGAGCGGCGCATCGCCGTCGGCGGCCAGCGTCAGCTCGGCGGGGTTCGCGGCGAATGCCTTGAGGTCGGCGCCACCGCAAAAATGCCCGCCGGCGCCCCACAGCACGGCCACGGAAGAATGCGGATCACGGTCGAAGGCGCGAAAGGCATCGGCCAGGGCGCGGGCGGTCGCGCCATCGATGGCATTGCGTCGCTCCGGGCAATCGAGGATGACGGTCGTCACGGCGCCCGATTGTTCGACCCGAACGGTCATCGCGCCTCCCGAACCGTTTCCGCGCAGCGCCGGGCCGCCCGACGCCGGGCTACTCGTTCTGGTAGACGTACGGCTGTTGCGCGACCTTGCCGGTGTCCATGACGTCGCGGTCGGCGAGGTCCGGCGGGCGCTTGTCCCACCAGATCGCGCGGCCTTTCTTTTGCTCCTGCTCGAGCCGGGGGTTCTTGTCCATCAGCTCGCGGATGAATCGGGTGTGATCGGATTCGTAGCTCCGCGCGGGGAGCATCATGTCGATGAATTTCATGGCGGTGTCGGCCTGTTGGACAGCGTGCGGAAAGCCATATCTTAGCAGGGCGACCGGGAACGCCGGTCTGGCGTCGGAACCTTGCTCACCTCCGGCAGAACGCGGCGCGCGTCGCGACGAACCCGGCCGATTCTCGACACCGCCCGCATGGTCGAACCGCGCGAAGGGTAACATTCCAGCCACCGTCGTCTCGCCGCCTTGTTGTCCGGCGCAACTTCACGCACAGAACTCACCACCGAGCCCCACGCACTGACATGGCCCAACCGACCGGGAGCCCGCGGACCCCGCGCGTCAACGATCGCTGTCCGTGCGGCAGCGGAAAGAAATACAAGCACTGCCATGCGGCGCCGCAACGGGCCGAGACCCTGCCGGCTGGCCCGGCGGCGATTCCGTCAGCGGCTGTTCTGGCCGCCGCGCAGCAGGCCGCTGCGGCCGGTCGCCTGCAGGAGGCCCAGACCGCCTACCTCGGCGTCCTCGAGCGCGAGCCCGCGAGCTTCGATGCGCTGTCCGGCATGGCGCAGCTCGCCGAGCGCGCCGGCGATGCCGAGGCCGCGCTGCACTATCACTCGCTGCTGGCCGAGACGCATCCCGGCGATGAGCGCGCGCCGTTTGCGCTCGGCAATTTCTTCGCTCGGCAGTACGAGTTCGACCGCGCGCGGTCCTGCTTCCGCCGCGTGGTCGAGCTCGACCCGGCGGCGGCCGGGGCATGGAACAACCTCGGCAACGTCGAGAAGTATCTCGGTAACCTGAAGGAGAGCATCGCCTGCTACGACCGCTCCGTCGCCTGCGATCCCGACAACGCGACGCTGCACAGCAATGCGCTGATCTCGCTTTATTACGACACGTCGACGTCGCACGATGAACTTTTCGCGCGCCATACGACGTGGGCGCAGCGGCACGCGGCCCGTTTCTACCCGCGCGGACGGACATGGCCGAATGTCAGGGAGGCCGAGCGCGTGCTGCGCGTCGGCTATGTTTCCGGCAGCCTGGACGGCCGCGTGCTCGGCCATTTCCTGCGCAATGTGCTCCCGCACCACGATCGCGGGCAGGTCGTCGCGTACGCGTACTCCTGCACCCGGCATGCCGATGCGATCACCGCGGAGCTCGGGAGGGCCTTCGACCACTGGCGCGACATCCGCGCGCAGGATGACGATGCCGCGGCCGCGCAGGTGGCGCGCGACGGGATCGACATCCTCGTTGATCTGGACGGGCATACGCCCGACTCGCGGCTCCTGGTGTTCGCGCGGAAGCCCGCGCCGGTAGCGATCACGTGGCTCGGGTACTGGAACACCACCGGGATGGCGACGGTGGATTACATCCTGAGCGATCCGCACACGACGCCGGAAGGCAGCCCGCAGCGCTTCACCGAGGAGCCGTTGCGGCTTCCCGACAGCCGCTTCTGCTACGCGCCGGTTCCGTACGCGCCCGCGGTGGCGCCGCTGCCGAGCGCCGGCGGTCGCGTCTTCACGTTCGGCTCGTTCAACCGCTACGACAAGATCGGCCCCGGTGTTCTCGACTGCTGGGCCGCGATACTGCAGCGGGTGCCGGCGTCGCGCCTCGTCATCAAGAATTCGGCGATCGCGATACCGCACGCGCGCGCCGAGCTGTCACGGCAATTCGCGGCGCGGGGGATCTCGCCGGACCGCATCGAGCTCCGCACGAAGTCGCCGCACGCGGCGATGCTCGCCGAGTATGGCGATATCGATCTCGGCCTCGACACGTTCCCCTACAACGGCGGGCTCACGACGTGCGAGGCGCTGTGGATGGGCGTGCCGATGGTGGCGATCGAGGAGGAGCGCATGATCTCGCGGCAGACGGCGGCGATGCTGCGCCTCACCGGCGGCGAGGCGTTCATCGCCCGCACGCGCGACGAGTACGTGGCGCTCGCCGTGCAGTGGTCTCGGGAGAGGGAAAGGCTGGCTGCCGTGCGGGCGTCGCTGCGCGAGCGCATGCGCGGGTCGCCGCTGTGCGACGGCGCGCGCTTCACGCGCAATCTCGAGACCGCGCTGCGGGGCGTCTGGCGGCGCTGGTGCACGGACACGGAGGCGCCTGCTTCATGAAGGTGCCGGGTCATTGCCTGATTCCCCGGTGCCACTCGCCTCGTGCTGCGCCGGACGCAGATGCCGGCCCGCGACGATCTCGAACCGGTACAGCCGGCATTCGATCGCCCCGTTGTAGAGCGGCGTGCGCCGCGAAGGCTTCAACCCGATCATCTTCGCGAGCCGCGGGTCGCCGGTGAGCAGGTAAGCGGTCCAGCCGGCGAAGCGCTGCTTCAGCGCGTCGCCGAGCTTCGGGTAGAACGCCGTCAGCATCGCGTCGTGCTCGAGCCGCACGCCGTACGGCGGATTGGCGATCAGGACCCCCGCCGGCGCCGGCGCGCTGCGGTCCAGCACATCGGCCTCCTCGACGCGGACGAAATCGGCGACGCGGGCCGTGGCCAGATTGCGCCGGCACCATTCCAGGACGCGGCCGTCGACGTCGCTGGCGGTGATGCCCGGCGCGTCGGGCGCTGCGCGCACGCGATCATGCGCGCGCTGGCGGATGCGCTGCCAGGTCGGGCCGTCGTACCACGCGAGCTTCTGGAAACCGAACGTGCGCGCGAGTCCCGGCGCGCGATCGGCGGCCAGCAGCGCGGCCTCGATGGCGATCGTGCCGCTGCCGCACAGCGGGTCGAGCAGCGGCGTGCCGGGCGCCCACCCGGACAGCGCGATGAGGCCGGCGGCGAGATTCTCGCGCAGCGGCGCGACGTCGGCCTCGCGCCGGTAGCCGCGCTTGAACAGCGCTTCGCCGGACGTGTCGAGATAGAACGTCGCCTCGCGCTCGGTGAGGAACGCGTGTACGCGGACGTCGGGGCGCTGCTTGTCGACCGACGGGCGCTTCGCGCACACGTCGCGGAAGCGGTCGCAGACGGCGTCCTTGATCCGCAGCGTCGCGAATTCGAGGCTGGTGAGCGGCGAGCGCGTCGCCGCCACGTCGACGCGCAGCGTGCGCTCCACGGTGAAATGCCGGTCCCACTCGATCCCGTGCGCGAGCTTGTAGAGCTCGTCCTCGTTGCGGTAGCGGCCATGCGCGATGCGCCACAGGATGCGGCTCGCCAGCCGCGACTCCAGATTCGCGCGGTAGGCGAGCTCGAGCGGTCCCGCGAAGCTGGCGCCCCCGTCGGTGGGTTTGACGAACGTCGCGCCCAGCGCCGTCAGCTCCGCCGCGAGCGGCGCTTCCAGCCCGCGCGGGCAGGGCGCGAAGAACGAGCAAGCAGGGTCAGACACTACTTTCGTTTGCCATTCGCGGGCCGGCATGCCGCCGTCACCGGAAGGCAGTGTCTGACCCTGCCTGCGGGAGAGTCGTGCCTGACCCTGCCTGGCTTCACTTCAGCAACCGGCGGCGGGTCAGCACCAGCGCGACGAAATACGCGGTGCAGGCGTAGGCGAGCAGGACCACGACATGCAGCGCGATGGCGTCGGGCACCTTGCCCGTCAGCAGCGGGCGTGCGACGTCGATCGCATGCTTCAGCGGCAGGAACTCGGCGACCCCGGCAAGCGCCGCCGGCATCTGGTCGACGGGAAAGAACACGCCGGACAGCAGCAGCATGGGGGTCAGCACCAGCGTGAAGAAGTACGTGAAGAAGTCGTAGCCCGGCGCCAGCGAGTTCATCACGAGGCCGAAGGCGCCGAACGTGAGGCCGATGAGAAAGCCGAGCGGCAGGATCCACAGCGCAAGCCACGAATGGCCGAGGCCCAGCAGCAGGATCACCGCGAGGATCGCCGTCGTCGAGACCACAGCCTTCGATGCCGCCCAGATCCATTCGGCGAACAGGACGTCGTCGAGCGACAGCGGCGCGTTGATGATCGCCTCCCACGTCCGCTGCATGTGCATCCGCGAGAACGCCGAGTACATCGCCTCAAAGCTCGACGTGAACATCGCGCTCTGGCAGACCATCCCGGTGCCGATGAACGCGATGTACTTCATGCCGCCCACTTCCGGCACGAAGGCGCCGATGCCGTAGCCCAGCGCCAGCATGTAGAGCAGCGGGTCGGCGATGTTGCCGAGCACGCTGGCGATCGCGAGCTTCTTCCACACGAGCAGGTTGCGCCGCCAGACGTGGGTCCAGCGCAGCGAGAACTCGGGCGGGCGGTAGAGGGCGGCGGCGGTCATGGCGGCGAGTATATCGCGCGTCGCGGAGCACGGCGTCGAGCGACGCGAAACCCGGGCGGACGGTGCCATTGGCGATCGTCGCGCCGGCACCGCGACGCGGCGCCCGGACCGAGCCGACCGGGACACCGCACCCCGCGCTTGACACGATGCAGGGCGTGCCCTTAGCTTCCGTATCCTCTCCGCCGAGAATCGAAATGCCTGCACCGCTTTCGCGTTTCCTGTGCGCCTGCGCCGCCGTCGCGTTCCTGCTGGCGATGCCCGCAGCGTTCGCGCAATCGACCTACCCCAATCGCCCGATCAGGCTCGTCGTCTCCTACCCGCCGGGCGCGCTCACGGATCTGCTGGCGCGCGCGATCGGCGACCGGCTCGGCGCGGCGCTGAAGCAGCCGGTGATCATCGACAACAAGCCTGGCGCGGGCACGCTGATCGGCGCCGAGTTCGTCGCCAAGGCGTCGCCCGACGGCTACACGCTGCTGATCGCGACGTCGACCACGCTCGGCATCAGCCCGCTTCTCTACCAGCCGTCGCCGATCGATCCGGTCAAGGATTTCGCGCCGATCGCCCGGATCGGATCGGTGAATTTCTTCCTGATCGCCAACCCGGGGTTTCCGGCGAAGAACGTGAAGGAGATGATCGACGTGATCAAGCGCAACCCGGGCAAGTACAATTACGCGTCGGTCGGCAGCGGCAGCCCGCACCACCTGTTCATGGAGACGCTGAAGACCGAATTCGGCCTGACGATCCAGCATGTCCCGTACAAGGGCACGCCGGCGGCGCTGACCGATCTTCTTTCCGGCAACATCCAGGTGCTGTTCTCCGACGCGACGATCGCGGTGCCGAACATCCAGGCCGGCAAGGTGACCGCGCTCGGAACGTCGGCCGCGAAGCAGACGCAGCTGCTGCCGTCGGTGCCGCCGATCGCGAATACGGTGGCGGGATTCGACTGGGAGGCATGGCAGGGCATCGTCGCGCCGGCCGGGACGCCGCAGGAAATCATTGCGCGGCTGGCCGCCGAATTGCAGAAGATCGAGGCAACCCCCGAATTCAGGGCGCAGTTGTTCAAGTTCGGCATGGAGCCGCTGCCGCCGCAGACGCCGGAGCAATTCGCCGCGACCATCAAGGCGGAGATTCCGCGCTGGGCGAAGGCGATCAGGGAATCCGGCGCGCAAGTCGATTGAGGGGTCGCCCGGTGAACGCGGCGATCCTGGCGAGAGCAGACCGGGTTGAGCGGAGCGAAACCCGGGGCAACCGTTTGCCGGGCCGCGCCCCCCCGGGTTTCGCGCTCGCTCAACCCGGGCTACGCCACCCGCGCCATCCGCGCGGCATCACCACCATGGAGAGATTCTACGCATGAGCCCCGTCATCGACGTCCATACCCACGTCCTCACCGAGGAGTGGTTCCAGCTTTTGCAGCGACACGGCGGTCCGCGGTACACAGTGCAGGCGGTGCGGGGTGGCATGCGCGCCATCCACCTCGAAGGCGCGCCGTTCATGACGCCGGTGCCGGCGATGTTCGACTACGGCCTCCGCATCAAGACGATGGACGAGCACGGCGTCGACATTGGCGTCGTGTCGCTGACCTGTCCCAACTGTTATTGGGGCGGTCCCGGCGTGAGCCTCCGGGCGGCGCGGATCATGAACGACGACATGGTCGCCGCGCGCACCGCGTATCCGGACCGCATCCGCTGGTTCGCGTCGCTGCCGTGGCAATACGCTGACCTCGCGCTGCCGGAACTGGAACGCGCCTGCGCGGCCGGGGCATCGGGCGTCATGGTGCTCGCCAACGTCGACGGCAAGCCACTGACGGATCCCGCGTTTGCGACGATCTGGGCGGCGATCGACGCGAAGGCGCTGCCGGTGCTCGTGCACCCGACGGCGCCCCCGGGTGTGGGGCAGATGGACATGATGCGCTTCCAGCTGACCGCCTCGATCGGTTTCACGTTCGACACGTCCCTCGCCGTTGCGCGGATGATCTACGACGGCTTTTTCGACCGCTACCGGCGGTTGAAGATCATCGCCTCGCACGGCGGCGGCGCATTGCCGTACCTCATCGCGCGGATGGACCAGTGCTTCGACAACATCCCGGCCTGCCGCGAGAAGATCGCCGTGAAGCCGTCGGAATACATGCCGCGGATCTACGCCGACGCGGTGCTGTTCTCGCCCGATGCGCTCGAGCTCTGCGTCAAGGCCTTCGGCGCCGACAACGTGATGTACGGCTCCGATTATCCGCACACGATCGGCGATCTGCCGGGGTGCCTGAAACGCGTGAACGGCCTGCCCGACGGCACGCGCGACAAGGTGCGCGGGAGCAACGCGCGGCGCATCTTCGAATTTTGAGCGTATTTCGGGCGCGGATCGCTTCGCGCAGCCCGGGTTGAGCGGAAGCGAAGCCCGGGACCGTCGCCCCTCCCGGGTTTCGCCTTCGCTCATCACCGGGCTGTCTGCAAATTCGGTGCTCGCAGGGCAATGGCAATGGTCGCTCAGTCGCGCAGTTCGCGGCCGGTCAGCTTGATGAACAGGTCTTCGAGGTTCGCGGGCCGGTGCAGGTAGCGCAGGCCGGAGGCGTGCGCCAGTTCGGCGAGCAGCGGCTGCGGATCGGTCGCATAGCAGAACGCGGTCTCGCCGGTCATTTCGAGCCGTGAGGAAAGCCGCCGCCCGTGCGCGTCGGCCCACGCTTTCGCCTCGTCGCCGAAAACCTCGATCACTTCCGGCTCGACGTGCGCGGCGATCAGCGCGCGCGGCGTGTCGGACGCGATCATCGTGCCGTGGTCGATCACCGCGAGCCGCGTGGCAAGCCGCTCGGCCTCGTCCATGAAGTGCGTGGTCAGCAGGATCGTCTTGCCCTGCGACAGCAGTTGCCGCAGGCCGCCCCAGATCAGGTGCCGCGCCTGCGGGTCGAGCCCGGTGGTCGGTTCGTCGAGGATCAGCAGTTCGGGATCGTTGACGAGCGCGCGGGCGAGCGTGAGCCGCCGCTTCATCCCTCCCGACAGCGTGCGGATGCCGACATCGCCCTTGCTCGAAAGGCCGGCGAACTCGAGCAGCTTCGGGATGCGCGAGGAGAGCGTCGCGTACGGGATGCCGAAATAGCGGCCGTAGATGACGAGGTTCTCGGTGACGGTGAAGTCGGGATCCAGATTGTCCATCTGCGGCACGACGCCCACACGGATGCGCGCGGCGCGCGCCGCCTGCGGCACCGGCTCGCCGACAAGCTCGATTGCGCCGCTGTCGGGGTCGATCAGCCCGAGGCAGCAACGCAGCGTCGTCGTCTTGCCGGCGCCATTGGGGCCGAGCAGGCCGAAACACTCGCCGCGGTGGATCGCGAAATCGAGGCCGCGGACGACTTCGTTGGTGCCGTAGGACTTGCGCAACCCGGCGACGCGCAGGACGACGTCGCGCAGGACGACGTCGCTCACTACGGCTTGAAGCCCGACGCCTTCACGATGGGGCCCCATTTCGCGTAGTCGGAGGCGACGATCGCGCCGAATTCCTCCGGCGTGCCGGTGGCCGGATCCATCCCGACCTTCGAGAGCTTCTCGGCGACGTCAGGCGATTGCAGCGCCCTGTTGATCGCGCGGTTCAGCGTTTCCACGATCGCCTTCGGCGTCTTCGCCGGCGCGAAGAAGCCGAACCAGCCCATTGCCTCGACGTTCTTCACGCCCAGTTCGGCAAAGGTCGGCACGTCGGGCAGCGCCGCCCCGCGCTTCGCGCCGGAGCTCGCGAGGATCGTGATCTTGCCCGCGCGGTGCAGTTCGCTGAGATCGGCGATCGCGTCGATCGCCGCGGGAATCTGCCCGCCGATCAGGTCGTTGATGTAGGCGGCCGAGCCCTTGTACGGGACATGCAGCATCTCGACGCCGATCCCGCGCCCGAGCAGCACGCCGAAGAAATGCGGCAGGCTGCCTGCCCCTGACGTCGCGTACGCAACCTTGCCCGGATTCGCCTTCGCCCAGGCAACGAAGTCGTTCCAGTTCTTCGCGCCCGACTGCGGTCCCGCGGCGATGGCGAACTGAAATGTCGCGCCGATGGCGATCGGCGTGAAATCCTTGATCGGGTCGTAGGTGATGTCCGCATAGACGTGCGGGACCACGACCATCGGACCGATCGGCATCACCATGATCGTCGTGCCGTCGGGCGCGGCGGCTTTCACCGCGTCGGCGGCGATGCGGCCGATGGCGCCCGGCCGGTTCTCGACGATCACCGGCTGGCCGAGGCTGTCCTTCATCCTGTCGGCGACGACGCGCGCGATCAGGTCGGCGGTGCCGCCGGCCGGGAACCCGACGAGCAGCCTGACCGGCCTGTCGATCTTGTCCTGGGCGACCGCCGGCAGTGCGACGGCGGAGAGCGCCGCGCAGCAGATCGCGAACAGGGCGCCACGCGCCGCGGATCGAATGTTCATGGTTCTCCTCCCGTTGTGGTTGTACCGCATGCAGCGGTTACGCGTGACCGCATGTTACGCATCATGTACGAAACGACGGATCGGTGCGATCGAGCAACCGCAACATTGCTGCCCACTGCGTGTCCGGCGCGGTGCGGCCGGGCCGCGCGAACTGTCGCGCCACCTTCTGCGCAACGGCCGCCGGCGGGATGACGAGTTCGGCACCCGCTCCCATCGCGCCGACCTGCGCCTGGCACGCGCGCTCGAGGTAATACATGAGGTCGAACGCGACGCGGACCGTGGCCCCGCACGTCAGCAGGCCGTGGTTGCGCAGGATCATCGCGTTGTGGGTCCCGAGATCCAGGATGAGCCGCTCCCGCTCGTCGAGGTCGAGGGCGATCCCCTCGTACTCGTGGTAGGCGAGACCACCGGCAAAGCGCATCGCGTGCTGCGTCAGCGGCAGCAGGCCCTGCCGCTGCGCGGCCACCGCGAGCCCGGCGCCGGTATGCGTGTGCATCACGCAGCCGACGTCGTGGCGGGCGCCGTGGATCGCGCTGTGGATCACATAGCCCGCCGGATTGATGCCGAGTCCCGTTTCGTCCTCGATGACCTCGCCCGCGAGCGTTACCTTCGCCAGATTCGAGGCCGTGATCTCCTCGAACAGCAGGCCGTAGGCGTTGATCAGGAAATGCCCGTCGGCGCCCGGCACGCGCGCGGAAATGTGGGTGTAGATGAGGTCGGTCATCCGGAAATGCGCCGCCATCCGGTAACACGCAGCCAAGTCCACGCGCGTCGCCCACTCCGCTTCGGTGACGCGCGTGGCGAGCGGTGCCAGCTGCTCCGTCTCGACGATTCTCATTGGCCGCGCTCCTTCTTCGGCGCGCGCTTCTTCGGCGGGGCGTCCGTCCGCGCGCGCACGACCGTGCGGCGAAGCGCGCCCCGCGACCAGCGCGCGAGCTCGCGATTGATGGTTTCGGCGGCGAAGGCTTCCGCGTTCCAGGCGCCGCCGACCCACTCCAGCATCTTCTGATGCTCGCGATGGCCCGGATTGGAAATCGCGTGCAGGAACTCGGGATAGGCCCAGGGCCCGCCGAGATCGTCGGGCGGGCCGCTGCGCGCCCCTTCGATGCACAGGACGTGCGCGCCGCCCGGCAGTTCCTCACCGCTGGGCTCGATCGCGATCTCGACCCACCAGTCGTCGCCGAAGTCGTAGTTGTACGCGAAACGCTTCAGCGTCGCCGGCAGGTCGGCGAGGCGCGTCGTCTTCGCGGGCACGAGATCCAGCTCGTCGAATTGGTCTTCGTAATCGGCATACGTCTGCAGCGCGATCTCGAACTGCCAGAGATGGCGCTCGCTCCAGCCGAACAGGATCTGGATCACGTGATGCAGCTCCGACAGCGTGAGCGCCGGTGCGACGCGTATCCGCCGCCAGATCGCCGGCTCGATGTTGCGGAGGGTCAGCCTGAACTGCAGCGTTGCGGCCATGTCGGTTCCTCGGCGGGTGGCACGACATTATAGGGAGCCGGAAGGCGGGGAGGAGGGCTCCCTGGACCACCTTCGTGCTGCGCACTCCGGTATTCGCCCTTGGGGCGGCCCGGCGGGTGAATTGAACCACCTTCGTGCTGCGCACTCCGGTATTCGCCCTTGGGGCGGCCCGGCGGGCTCATGCCCCGGGCA
>Ga0315273_10000334_pt1 | contig 47416 bp, 40 predicted proteins | sample YL17G02_0_MG_FD_205753 | JGI IMG/M metagenome (GOLD analysis project Ga0315273, IMG submission 205753) | Sediment microbial communities from Yellowstone Lake, YNP, Wyoming, USA - YL17G02_0 | ecosystem: Environmental > Aquatic > Freshwater > Lake > Sediment | place: USA: Wyoming | collected...
GATGGACCGAGACCCTGCTCATGCGTTTCACTGATATTATGATGGCTTTCCCAACTTTGTTATTGGCAATGACCCTGGTCGCCATCCTCAAGCCAAGTTTGTGGATCATCATCGTGGTGATCGGTCTTGTCTATTGGACGTGGATTGCCAAAGTTGTATATGGCCAGGTTCTCACAATACGTGAACGCGAATTTGTCACCGCTTCGCGCGCGCTTGGGGCGAGTCGGCGTCACATCATCCTTCACCACATTTTGCCGCAATTGATCCCAACCATCATCGTTTGGGGCACGCTGGGCATCGCCACCAATGTCATGCTCGAAGCCAGCCTCAGTTATCTCGGCATCGGCGTACAGCCCCCCACCCCAAGTTGGGGCGGAATGATCCAGCAGGGACAATCCTATTACCGGGCGGCTCCCTGGCTCGTTATTTATCCGGGCCTGGCTATTATGATCACGGTCTTTGCTTTCAATTTACTCGGCGACGGATTGCGCGACGCGCTCGACCCAACCCAACGAGGCATCCGCTAACATGTGGACGTTTATCTTCCGCCGCATCATTCAGACCATTCCCGTTTTGATCGGGGTCTCGATCATCACGTTCCTGTTGCTTTATTATTTACCCGCGGACCCCGCGCGCATGTATGCCGGACCCAGCGCCACAGTCGAGACAGTCCAGCGCATCCGCCACCAACTTGGGCTTGATCAGCCTCTATGGATTCAATACACCACCTATATTGGTCACGCTTTACAAGGCGACCTGGGATTTTCCTACCGTAAACAGACTGCCGTCACCGATCTTCTTCTCAGCCGCATCCCATACACATTTGCGTTGACGCTCGCGGGCATCTTCGTTGAATTGCTCATCGGATTGCCGGTGGGCATCATCTCTGCGGTGGCGCGCGGCAAATTGGCGGACCGCATCGGTACGATCATCTCCCTCATTGGCATCTCTGCGCCCCCTTTCTGGATGGGATTGCTGTTCCTGTATTGGTTTGGTTTTCTCATCCCGATCTTTCCTTTAGGCGGTGCAGATTCTGCAACCAGCATCATCCTCCCCGCGTTGACGGCGGGACTGGGCGGTGCAGCCTGGTACGCGCGTATGATGCGCTCCAGTATGTTGGATATTCTTTCAACAGACTATGTCCGCACAGCGCGCGCAAAGGGACTTCCGTATACAATGGCGATTTTGCGTCACGCCCTTCCGAACGCGTTGAATCCCATCATCACCATGGCCGGCATGGACATTCCCTGGTTTATCGGCGGCGTCGTGATCGTGGAACGCGTCTTCAACTGGCCCGGCGTTGGCCGCATGGCAGTCGAAGCCATTGAGACCGTTGATATTCCGCTTATTCTCGGCACGGTGATTTTCACGGCATTGCTGGTCGTTGTCAGTAGTATTCTTATTGATGTTGTTCAGGCAATTGTAGACCCTCGTATTCGGCACAGCCGAAGCTAATCAAATTTATAAGAGGTAAACCCATGACAACTATTTCACGCGATAATGTATTCTTTGCCTTCAGTCCTTCCAATCAACCGGTCGCCCGCGTCAAGCAGGGCGATGTTGTCACCCTTGAAACGCACGATTGCTTCGAGGGGCAGATACAAACCAAGGATGATCTGGTCACCAACTTGAATTGGGATCACGTCAACCCTGCGACCGGCCCCGTTTACATTGAAGGCGTCAAGCCCGGCGATGTTCTCCGCGTCGATCTGGTCGAGGTGGAAGTCGGCGCGCAGTCCAGCATGGTAGCAATCCCCGGTGAAGGTGCGCTGGGCGGCATGATCACTGAGATGGAAACCACCATCCTGAAGCGGGAAGGGAACGAGTTGGTATTCAAGGATAAAGTCCGCGTGTCGATTAAGCCGATGATCGGCGTCATCGGTGTGGCGCCAGCCGAAGGATCGGTGGCGAACGGCACGCCCGGTCCGCATGGCGGCAACATGGATTGCACGTTGATCGGCCAGGGCAACCGCGTTTACTTCACGGTCGGAGTCGAGGGCGCGTTGTTCGGCGCGGGCGATCTTCATGCCGCAATGGGCGATGGCGAGATCGTTGTCTGCGGCGCGGAGACGGCCGGTCAGGTGCGATTCAAGCCCCAGGTCGTGGAGATGAGCGGCTTGCCAACTCCGTTCGTGGAAACGCCCGAACTTGTTGCTGTGATCTTCTCCGCAGTGGATGTGGGCGCGGCTGCACAGGGCGCGATTGAACGCATGGCGCAATTCCTGACGAAGTTTGCGAATATCCCGCTCAACGACGCGGGCATGTTGATGAGCCTTGTCGGCCAACTCAAGTTCTGTCAGGTGGTGGACCCGCTAAAGACCGTGCGCTTTGAATTCCCCAAGAGTGCCTTGAAGCAATATGGTTTCGAGATGCCAGCCTGATTTTTTCGATTAATGTACAAATGTCGTTGCGAGGGTTGGTGGTCGAGTAGGCGGCGGGTTTCGATACGCAAAGAACGCTACTCAACAATCGCCGCCGTATCGAGATCCAGCCCGAAGCAACCCCCGTTTTACGAGGAGATTGCTTCTCAACTTGCGCTCGCAATGACATGATATTGAGGGAATGTACGGTGAAAGTTGATCACTAAAATATAGGTGATAGTTGAATGACTGTCACCTATGGCGGTCGGAGAGAAAATGGACTTCCCAATCCATGAAGGTTTCATTTCGTTTCGCGGATACAGAACGTGGGTTCGAATTGTCGGCGATAAGGAGGACGCGGGGAAATTCCCGCTCCTGTGTTTGCATGGCGGACCCGGAATGGCTTATGATTATCTCGAAACACTGGAAGCGCTTGCGGAAACGGGACGGCGCGTAATCTTTTACGACCAGTTGGGAATCGGCAACTCTGATCATCCACATGATCCATCCTTGTGGAATGTGGAATTGTTTGTTGAAGAAGTCGGTGCGATCAGGAAATCTCTTGGCTTGAACGAAATCCATTTGCTTGGTCAATCGTGGGGAGGCTTCCTCACACAGGAATATATGTTGACCAAACCTTCCGGCGTCAAAAGTTTGATCCTTGCCAACTCTGCCGCCAGCACGGAACGGTGGATCGCGGAGGCGAATCTCCTGCGCGCGGAACTTCCGCAGGAGATTCAGCAGACCCTGACAAAACTCGAGCAGGCTGGCACGACGGATGATCCTGCTTATGTTTCCGCAACGGACGTTTATTATCGCCGCCATCTTTGCCGCCTCGATCCGTGGCCGGATTGTCTCAATCGATCGCTGGAGAAACTTGGCCAGGATCCCGAAGTGTACAACAGCATGTGGGGACCGAGTGAATTCCATTGCACGGGCGTTCTTAAAACCTGGGACATCGAGAACCGCCTCAATGAGATCAATACCCCAACATTGATCCTTTCAGGCCGCTTTGACGAATCGACGCCAGCCATCAATGAAGTGTTACACCATGGAATTCGAAATTCGGAATGGGTTGTTTTTGAGGAAAGTTCACATACGCCGCATCTGGAAGAGACCGAAAAATATTTGCAGTCTCTCTCCAATTTTTTGACTCGCATGGAAGGGGAATAATAGACCTCTTGCAAAAGTCTTTTTTGTCACAGAGATCACAGAGAAAAAAAGAGTTATGAGCCTTTTCTCAAAGGTCTCTGCGCGCTCTGTGGCTTAATTGTTTTTACTTATGCAAGAGGTCAAATAATGCCCTGCCCCACCTCCATTATCTCCCCAAATATGTGACGGGGTTATGTGGTTATGAAAAATATTATTTCTCTCCAACTTGAAATTTCTCCTCCCCCAATTGTGCTTTTCAATTGGGGGAGGCTGGGGTGGGGGTTCAATGCATAAACGCACCACTCCGAATATCTTCGGGCGCGCAGAACAATTACATCGAAATATGTCTTCTGCGGAAGCAAAACTTTGGACACATTTACGCGCTCATCGTATGGCTGACATCCAATTTCGGAATCAGCACGCTATTGGCAACTATATCGTGGATTTCTGTGCACCGCGCAGGAAACTGATTATTGAATTGGATGCACTCCCTTCGGTCGCAGCATTTGGAATTAGAACAATACGATATAGAACGAACTGAGTTTTTGAAATCCAAAGGATATAAGGTCTTGCGGTTTTGGAATAACGATGTTATGAACGATATCGATTCGGTTCTGAATGTGATTTGGGATACATTGAATGAGCAAAGCGCGGCGAAATAGGATGGTGTCGCCGGGAGCCGTTGCGGCGGATGCCATACGAAAGAAACAGGAAGAGGAAACTGCATCAAGCTTTGTGGAAAGACCAATCATGGTATCTTGACTGATTCTCAAACCAACACGATTACCTCCAGCGGCGGGTTGATCGCTTTCGCGAGTGCGGCACGCGGGACAGCGTGACCGCGCTCATACTTTCCACATTGATCTGATTGAATAAGCATCGCATTGGAGAATAACAAGATGAAAACAAATCGAACCTGTACACCATGGGATCGCCTACGCCCCCATCTTTTGTTGGGACTGATCGTCTTTGTGCTGGTAGCTGTTACTGCTTGCAGTCCGAATACGCCGCAAGCGACACCTGTTCAAACTGTAGCGACGGAAATTTCCGGCCCTGCGGTTGATAATTGGGATGACCGCGGAATCTTCCGCGCCGGGTTGATCAAGGATGAGCAAAAGGCGCTCGAACAATTGCCGGGCGCGAGCGTATATCATCTGGACGTGCAGATCGCTGACGATTTCACCTCCTTGCAGGGACAAGAGCAAGTGCGTTATACCAACCAGGAAAATAAAGCGCTGGATGCCATTTACTTCCAATTGTTTCCCAACATGGCAGGCGGCGTGTCCAGCGTGTCGGCGGTCAAGGTGGATGGGCAGGATGTCCAACCTGTCTACGAAGCTGAAAACAGCACCGTTCGCGTGCCGCTAACCGCGCCGCTGCAACCGGGCCAGCGTGTCGTCATCCAAATGGATTTCAAGATCGAGGTGCCCACCGAGCCTGGCGGCAACTATGGTTTGTTTGGCTACCTCAATAACATCCTGGTGTTGGACGGGTTCTATCCAGCCATTCCAGTCTATGACGAGGCAGGCTGGCATGCGGGCAAACTGCTGCCCAACTCGGGTACGACTTTTCAGGATGCCAGCTTTTACGTAGCGCGCGTGACGGCTCCTGACTCATTGACCATGATCACATCCGGAATTCAAGTGGACAGCGCCAAAGTGGGTAACAACCAGATCCTGACGTTCGCGGCCGGCCCGGCGCGGGATTTCTACATGGCCGCCAGCGATCGTTTTGTCCTCCTCAGCGAGATGGTAGGCGAGACCAAGGTCAACAGCTATGCGTTTAAAGATCGAAGCGAAGGATCGCAGGCAGCGCTCCGCACGGCAGTCAACGCGATCAAAAGCTTCAGCGCGCGCCTAGGCATGTATCCCTACACTGAATTCGATGTGGTCAGCACACCGATGCAGGGCGCGACCGGCATTGAGTATCCCGGCATCACGGGCATCAACTATGCCGTGTACGATCCCTCAGCGACGGTCAGTGGTGTCCCCGCGCCTGTCATGCTTGAGGCCACGGTGGCGCATGAGGTGGGTCACCAGTGGTTTTACAACGCTGTCGGGAACGATCAGATCAACGAACCCTGGCTGGACGAAGCGGTGACGCAGTATGTGACGGGTCTGTACTTCCTCGACATGTACGGTCAGCAGGGAATGGATAGTTATCGAGGATCGTGGGTGAGCCGCTGGGAGCGTGTCAATCGCGAATTGATTCCGATTGGCCTGCCTGCCAATGGCTACGAGGGCAGGGAGTACAGCGCAATTGTCTATGGAAGAGGGCCGCTGTTCATCGAAGCGCTGGAGCAAAAGATGGGGCAGGCCGCGTTTGACCAGTTCCTGCGCGATTACTACCAGTCGTACAAATGGGGCATCGGCACGACCGCGGCATTCAAACAGCTTGCTGACAAACACTGCCAGTGCGACCTGACTCCGCTGTTCAATGAGTGGGTCTATAAAAAATGAGAAGATAACCATGAAAAACATATTGACTTCCCTGCTCGCAATGCTCATCCTGACCGGATGCGTGACGGCCGAACGTGCAATAATGCCCGCGCCTGCGGTTGCTTCTGAAACGCCGGTACCGACAGCGACGCCGCTCCCGTCGGGCACGCCAACAGTTATCTCGGAATTGTCTGCTTACGCTTTTCCTGCTTCAATTGATCCATCCAAACAATACCTGTTTTACCTTCACGGCAAGATTGTTGAAGATCAGGGTCTTCACGCTGTCAGTCCCGATTATGGTGAATATGAATACGAGGCAATTCTGGAGAAATTTGCCGGCTACGGCTTTGTAGTGATCAGCGAACAAAGGCCAAAGAACGCGGACGGGATGAAATATGCCAAGAGAGTTGTAGGGCAGGTCACGGAATTACTGAAAGCCGGTGTCCCAGCCAAAAACATTACTGTTGTTGGCGCATCGAAGGGCGCGGGCATTACAATAGAAATTTCCCACTTGCTTGAAAACAAAGAAATCAACTTTGTCATCATGGCGATTTGTAATCCCGAGGAGGTTGAAGCTCTCAAGCAAAACCAGACAATACTATATGGAAATGTCCTGTCAATTTACGACTCTGTTGATGAATATGCCGGCTCATGCCAGGAATTGTTTGAAATGTCCGAAGGCAAGGGGATTGGTCGGTATGATGAGATTGTGCTCAACATCGGCACAGGACATGGTATTCTTTACAAGCCATTGGATGAGTGGCTGATACCGGCTGTAGAATGGGCAAGAGGGAGATAAAATACAACCCAAACATCCCGTAGGCTTGTCCTGAGCCTGTCGAAGGGTTTTTCTAGTAAAGCACAATTGAAATTCATAACCTTCGGGACGGTAATTTTGCGGGAATATAACCCGTGATGCCATAGTGTACTGAAAGGATTTGCCATGTTGTTATATGAAAAAGACCTTGACGTTGTTCTTCAAGAAATCATGACGCGCTGGGACATACCCGGTCTCGCCGTTGGAATGGTGCAAGGCGATGAAATCATCTACGCCAAAGGGTTCGGCGTCCAGAGTTTGGAAACGCAAACGCCTGTGACAGTGGATTCAATTTTCTGCACTGCGTCCGTATCCAAATGTTTTGTCGCCACTGCCGTCATGCAGTTGGTGGAGCGCCGAAAAATAGATCTGGATGCGCCGCTCATTCAATACCTGCCATATTTTCAGATGGACGATGAACGCCATCGGCGGATCACCATTCGACAGATGCTCAGTCACACATCCGGGATGCCGGATATGGACGAGAACGAATACCTCGAATTTGTGTTGCACCCTGAACAGGACGATGTCGCCGCTGAACGCTATGTCCGCGGCTTGAAAAACAGAAAACTGATCGCCAATCCGGGTGAAAGATTCAGTTACAGCAATATTGCCTACAACGTATTGGGAGACATGCTCGCCAAAGTCTCGGGCAAATCTTTTGAAAGCGCCATGCGGGAATATATCCTGTTCCCTTCCGGTATGCCGAACAGTTCGTTTATGTTAGCGGATGTCCCGACCAGTTTACTGGCTGTTCCTCATCTTCGCTCACCTGAAATGAAAGTTAACCCCATCTATCCCTATCACCGCGCGGATGCCCCGGCAAGTTTCTTGCACTCCACCGTTCTGGATATGTGTCATTGGGGAATTACCAGCTTGAACCGGGGAAGTTATCTCGGAGGGAGCATCCTCTCGCCCGCCAGTTATGACCTGATGTGGAAGCCGGTTGCCGACCGTGGCTATCCGCCTCCCAGCATGTACGAGGAGACGGGGCTTGGTTGGACGCTCGGTCATTACAAGGACGTGAGAACGGTCAGTCATGGCGGAATGGGATTCGGCTGGGCTGACTTTTTTCTCATCCTGCCAGAGAAAAACTGCGCCGCCGTCCTCCTGTGCAACGAGGAGTCTTTTTCCCGCACTCGAATTATCCGGGCACTGGCGGATGTGCTTCTGGATCAAAAGCCGCAGGCGAATGCAGTCTCGTGGATGGTGCCGATCAGCCGGGCTTTGGCAGAAGGTGGCATTGAAGCGGCTTATGCCCGCTACGCCGAGCTCAAAGCTGGGGACGATGATGAGTTTTATTTCGATGAGGATGATCTCCTCAATCTTTCGCTTCAATTATTTTCAGCAAGAAAGATTGATTTGGCGATTGACGTGCTGGGATTGAACATCCACGTTTACCCTGAGTACATTGGATCACATCTTGAAAAGGCCAAACTCCACCTGCGGAAAGGCGAAACCGCGTTAGCCGAAGCAAGTCTCTTGAAAGCATTATCCATTAAACCCGACAACACCGCCGTGGTTGAATTGCTGGAGAAGGTTCGTCTGCATTAGCGCTAAATTTTAGGGTTTCTTGGAAATCGGCGTGATGTGCCGCCACATGTAAGTCAGATTGTCAATTCCACTATTGAGTTTATACTATGCTCAGGTAGTCTCCCGTCTCGGATGATTATTTTTACCGGAGTGGGAAGGCGTCAGAGCCAGACGATGAGTGCTAAAATCTCCGTTCTGCAGACAAGAGGATTAGACAAGATGATCATCCAAGCGGTTTTAATTTCCCTTTCTCTGATCTTTACCCTGCTTTTCTTTCTATATGGATTCAATCATTATTACCTGATAAACGCAGCTCGATACTATAAGTCTCCTTCTCTGCCGGATCAATGCCTGGCGCGTCCCGGAGTTTCCATCCATTTGCCGGTCTACAATGAAAGATACGTTATTCACAGGCTGGTGGCCGCCTGTGCCGATATGGCGCAGGCGTACGGGATTGAAAAGGTGAACATCCTGATCCTAGACGATTCAGACGACGATACAACCCTTGAAGTCGATAAGGTTGTTGAAAAATATTTGGAAAAACATCACCACATAGAAGTCCTGCGTCGTGGGAACCGGGATGGGTTCAAAGCCGGCGCCTTGCAAGCGGCACTCAACCGGACAGAAGAGGAGTTCATAGCCATCTTTGATGCCGACTTCATCCCATCCGAGGACTTTCTCCTTCACACCATTCCCTATTTTGTCCAGGACGAGCGCCTGGGCATCATTCAAAGCCGGTGGGCCCATCTCAATCGAGATTACAACCTGTTGACCAAAGCAATCGCCCTAGGCATCGACGTCCACTTCCTGATCGAACAAACCGGCAGGTATGCTGCTGAATGCTTCCAGAATTTCAATGGCAGTGGAGGAGTACTCCGAAAAAAGGCCATCCTAGAGGCCGGCGGATGGCAGGCGGATACTCTCGCTGAAGACCTTGACCTGAGCTATCGGATGCAGGGACGGGGATACAAGATCCTCTATCTGAAAGACCTCCAAAGCTCTGCAGAGGTACCCCTAACAGTACCCAGCTTCAAGAAACAACAGGGGCGCTGGGCTTGCGGATCGCTGAGAACTGCTAGGAAAATCCTTCCGACCCTCCTGCAAAACCGTGAACTCCAATGGAAACAACGCCTGCAGGCATTTATCCATTTGACCGGTTATATGTTACATCCCCTGATGTTATTCTCCTTTATTCTGTTATGTGTGCTAACACTCTATGGGTTGAACAGCAGCGCCATCACTCATATCAATTTCCTTTTTCCATCTGGATTTGATTGGGAGGCTATCAAAGCTGCCGCTGCGCTTGCTATTCAATACCTGGTCTGGGATATCCTTATCTTGTTGATAGCCATCTGTGCCGTTGCACCCTGGGTTTCTGCAATCCTGACCTTGAAAACACAGAACCTGTCTGTATTGCGAAACTTGTTCAGTCTTCTGATCTTATTCCTGCTTGGTTACGGAGTAAGCATGAGCAACACGATCGAAGCCGGCAAAGCCTTGCTGACAAACCGGAACTGGGCATTCGCCAGAACTCCAAAATATGCTTCGATGCAACACGAGGGGGAATGGAAAACGAAAAAGTATCAAACCCCTTTGGATTTCGTATGGGCTTTGGAATTGGCTCTCATAGTCTTTGGGGGAATAACGATTGGCTTTGCCGTCCGGCATTCGAATTTTGGTATATTGCTTTTCCTTGCGCCATACACTGCTGCCTACGCCTTTGTGTTCTCACTAACGATCATTCAAAGCCGGAAAGAAAAGGCTTCGTAATATGCCTGTTCCAATTCCTTTGACACAAGCTCCTGGCAAACAGAAGGGATTCCTGACTAATGACCGGCCACTTCTGTTCCTGAGTATTACCATTCAACTGATCCTTGGACTGTTGTGCGGGCACATCTATGATATGCGCATTTTTATGGCCACAGGTTATTTGGTGGGTACAGGTCAGAATCCATATATTGCACAGGACCTTAGCGCAGTTTTCCATAACAGCACTTTTCAAGGGATCACCTCGTTTGGATATCCCCCTCCCTGGTCAATGGTATTGGGGCTTATATATCTGTGTACTTATAAGATCGTTCCCAATTTTCTCTTTTACAATCTGGCCATCAAGCTGCCGATCATCGTTGCCAATATTTGTCTTGCCTATTTAGTGGTTTACATATTGAATAAATTTTGCGTTCAGGAAAAAATATCGCGCAGAGCCTGGATATTTCTGCTCTTCAATCCATTTCTTCTTTGCATGTCATCCGCATGGGGACAATTCGATACTGTCGTTGCCCTGCTCTCTCTCTTATCTCTGTTTCTTCTTTGGGAAGGGAGACTGACAAGTCCGGCAATCCTGCTTGCCCTGGCCATTTCCTTAAAACCTATTGCCCTTCCACTTATCCCGGTGATATTTGTCTATCTGGCAGGAATATCTTTACGGCGCACATTGCAGTACTTTGCAGTATTCACCATATCCATGATTCTGTTTTGCATAACTCCATTTGTCGTTTTTGAGTGGGATCCATCCCCGATTCTCCAACATTGGAATTTTCATTTTACTCTTGGCGGTGGTTTGTCATTCATGACATTCCTGGAGTATACAAAATGGACTTATCAACTGCCCGGGCAATGGTGGTTTTTGGGATGGTTATGGATTCCTGCCCTGGGCTTTGCCACTTATGCCATGAAGTCAGGAATAAAAGGATTCGAGGATCTACTAAAGAAAAGTGCTGCATTGATTTTGACATTCTATCTTTGCCGGACATGGTTATCTGAGACAAATATAAACCTAGTCCTACCTCTTGTGTTAATTCTGACTTCCATAAAGCAGCTTGATCGCCTCTCTCTCTCGGCAGTTTGGGTTTTGCCATTGATATTCAGTTTCTTCAACACATCCATTGCCCAACTTTTCTTTCCCAGTATGCCCGGATTAATGGATATGTTTTATAAATTGGCCGTTGAATTTACAGCGGCCAGATATGCCATTCGCACTATCTTTGTGGTTGTTTGGCTTGTGGCGGGTTCGTGGATCGTCATTCGCTGTTTCAGGAGAGTTTCAGCGTCATCGGAAAAAGTCACATCCCTGAGATAAATTACATGGAGATAAATATTCCACTGTTCCAGGGACTCTCCCTGAAAATCAGCGATACTCTTGAGGGCAAAATGACGTATCCAACTGGACGATTGCAGAAAGGATTCTTATTGTTGGATCAAGGTCAAGGACTGGCAGAAGAGGCGGTCGGCTTTGGCCTTCCCGTGCTCAAAAGAGGGCTTCAGACCATCTTTCCCGGGTCTGCCGCATTGACCTGTGTGCAGAGAGATTCAACCTGGGAAATAACTGCGCTATTCAAGTTAAATCTGGTTGAAAAAATTTCCAGAGGGAGGAATGAAAACGTAGAGAACAGGCTGTTATACGCCATAAAGAATTTTCTGGCGGCGGGTATCCGCCGCTTACCCATGTTGCGCGACTTGCTGACCACTACTTCCAACAAACTAAGGCAGATATTCAATTGGGAGACCACCTACGCGGATGCCGGCTTCTCAATCGAGGTAAAGATGATCTACACCATAGAGGCGAAAATGGGAAAGGTTACCGTTGAAATAGATACGAGTGTTCTGCCCCCACATATAACCGAAGTGGTGGTTATGAATGAACAGGGAGCCCATCATTTCGACCGGTATCTGGATACCTCCGGGGTCTTCCTTCAAGGAAATGAGATCGGCTGTTGGGATGAAGTAAACGCCAAAGAAGCCCGGTTCGAAAGTAGCGCCCGCCAGGTTGCCTTCAGGCTTGGTCAGGTAAAAAGTGCGCGGCTTTTTAGCGGGAGGGAATTGATCGACTCCCGCTTAGCCTGGGCCGGCTTCGGTTATTCCTTCCCGCCATCCATCAAGAAATTGCGATATGAGATGAGAATCGAAAGGCTCGCGTGACATCGGTATTGCTCATCTACCCCTTTTTCATCCCCCACCGGGATCGGTCGGTTTTTCGGTTTCCACCCCTGGGGGTTAGCTATATCGCTGCCAGCCTGCAAAAGGCGGGTCACGATGTGCATTTGATGGATTGCACGTTCCTGGATAAAAAAGATGCGCTGGAAAAAGCATTGGCAGTGAAAGCAGATGTGGTCGGTATTTATTGTATGGTGACCATGCTGGATGAATGTTTCTGGTTTGCAGAGCATTTGCGTGATCAGAGTCAGCTTCTCGTTGCCGGGGGACCGTTGCCTACCTGCGACCCCGAACCTTTCCTGGAATATTTCGATGTGGTTGTGCGCGGCGAGGGAGAGCAGACCATGCAGGAACTCCTGCGCGCCCACGAAGAAGCATCTGAACTGAATGCTGTCGCAGGGATCGTTTACCGAAAAGATACCAATATGATTTTTACCCCGCAACGGGAATATACAAAGGAACTGGACCGGATCCCTTTCCCCGCCCGCGAATTGCTCCCAAATGAAAGCTATATCCGCTATGGAAAGGAAAAGTATGGCTACTCAATCACCACGGTGATGAGCACGCGCGGCTGCCCGTATCGCTGTGAGTTCTGCAGCAATGTGGTTTTTGGCGGTTCCTACCGGGAGCGCTCACCCGAGAATGTTGTGGATGAGGTCGAAGCGGTGCTGGCATTGGGATATGACCGGATTTCATTTGCGGATGATGTGTTTACGATGAAAAAGGAGCGGGTGGTCAGGGTCTGCCAGGAGATTCAACGGCGGGGATTGAATTTCAATTGGGAATGTTTGGGCCGGGTTGACGCTCTCGATTACCCCACTGCCCTTGCAATGAAGGAGGCGGGCTGTACGCGCATCTTCTTCGGGATCGAATCCGGTAATAAACAGATCCTCGAGCTTATGAACAAAAAGATCACCAAGGAAAAGGCGCGCCAAGGTGTGATTGCCGCGCATCAGGCGGGACTACAGGTCGGGGCGTTCTTCATCCTGTGTTACCCAGGCGATACGGACGATACCGTCCTCGAAACATTGCATTTCACCACCACGTTACCCCTTGATTATCTCGGCCTTAGCATGCCCTATCCGCTCCCCGGAACGGAACTGTACAAACGAACCAAAGACCGGATCACCCGTGACTGGCATCCGGACGACAGCAGGTTGGGGAGTCACGTGCTTATCTTCGACGCGGATTTTTCTGAGACCAAGATGTGGTTCGGAATTATGAAAGGACATGCACAATTTAAAATCAAGAAAAGAATGGGGAAGCTCGCACCTCTGCTTTTAAACCCCTTCGAGAAATCCACCGATGCAATCTTCAGGCTCTTGAGATAAACAGGTGACTATCATTGGGGGACAAAACTATTTTGTCTTATCCGTGAAAGCCTGCATCGTCTCGTTTATTCGTTGCCGTAACCAGACCGCATCGAACTCTGACTCGTAAACAAAAGTGACTTCGTTCTCCGTGTTCCAGTCCTTGTTCTTATCCAATTTGCTTACGCGTTCGAATAACTCCGAACCGGGCAGGGGAAATGGAACGTTGAAGGAGATGTTATCCAGCGGGAGTTCCAACGCGTATTTGAAGGTGTCTTCGATCGAAGAAGTCGTTTCCCCCGGGTAACCGACAATGAAAAACGCCGCGACTTCGACACCGACTTGATGGAACAGGCGAACCGCGTTTTGCCCTTCTTCGATAGTCGCTTTCTTCTTCATCAGTTTGAGCGTATTCGGATTGCCGGTTTCCAACCCCAGATAAACCCGGCGGCAACCAGATTCCTTCATTAATTGGACGATCTCCTCATTGATGCCGGTAACACGCGAGAGACAACTCCAGTGGATATCCCGACCCGCGATGCGCTGGCAGAATCCCTTGAGGAATTTAATATCCAGTGTGAAATTATCATCGGCGATCCACAGACTGTCATAACCCAGCGCGCGGATTTGTTCGATCTCCGCGAAGACTACATCCAGGCTTCGGCGGCGGAACAGACTCCCGAAGACCGGCTTGGAACAAAAGTCACAACTGAACGAACATCCCAAAGTCGTGAGGATGGAAGTGGTTTTCGAACCGTCCATCTGCGACCAGATTTTCTGATACGCCGCATGATCGAAATCGCCGCGATACGGAAGCGGGAAGGAATTGATCTCCTTCTCCAGATAATGCGCCATTGGGTTATCGATTTGCAGATCAGCCTGTTTTATAAAAAGTCCCTCATATTTTTCAAGGGGTAATTCTTTTAATTGCTGTCGGGAAAGTTTTCGATCAAGAAAATCCCGGCAAAAACGCGGAAAACTCAAGTCGACTTCGCCGCGTAAGACCAGGTCGAAGGCAGTGCAGAATCGTTCCGGGTAGAGAGTCGGCAAGGGTCCGCCGGCGACCAGCAAACGGTCGGGAAGGTTCGCTCGCACCATCTCGGCCAGGCGGAACGTGTTACGACTCAGGGTTACCATCGAGTAGATCCCCACAATATCCGGCTGGTAGGAGACTATCTTTTTCTGGATGTCTTCAAAGGTCTCGAATGTGCAATCGAATATTTTTGTTTCGATCCCGAGCCTTTGGAGTTGACTTGCCAGGCTGGCCGAACCGAGCGGCGGAAAGAGGATCTCGTTTTGCGATCTTGTGCGGAAGTAGGGATAAATTAGGGCAACGCGGGACATTTCGTCATACTCCTAAAGCGAAATACCAACAAGGAAAAATCAGGCGGGTCAAATGCCAAGCACAAAAGCCAGAACGTACACGATCACGCCCAGCAATGTTGCCAGCATGTAAAGCGCATAGGATGTACGCATGAACAGTTTATAGTTTTTGAAGCGCAGGGCTTTGGGCACCAAGTTGTTGCCGCGCAAGACCACAAAGATTCCCAGCAGGAGTCCGATCGTCCCGATGATCGCATGAACGGTCGTGACGCCATAGTCGCCTTCCAGAAGCTTACCCGGAATCCCGGGAAGAATGTGAGTCACAAATGAATTGATCATCACGGCCAGAACAACAATGGCATTTAAACAGGCAGCCGCAGTCTGGACCCAGCGATGGGCCATGTAATGCCTATGCCTCGCCAGTTGCCATCCAATGGTAAACATGATGGCTGTAAGCGAGATTAAAATCAGGGAAAGGTCGGAAATGAAGGGGGCATGTGTTCCCAGAAACCCGGGACCGTTAAGGAAATCTTTCATAGCTTCTCCTGATCTTGACTTATTTCGGTCAAAGAAGAGAGGACAGCTCCGGCAAAAGGGGCAAAGTGACCACCCTAACCAGGTCGCGGTTGTCCAACTCAAATTCTTTTGGTATATCAATAATTCTCTTATCATAACCTCATTTGGTAACTTCTCAGGCACTTGAGCCATTTCATACCGTGAGGGAAGCGGGATGATATGATGAGCTAATCAAATCCAGCGGGGCGGAGGAGTATAATTTCGACTAGGATGATCTCGTCAACCTTACGATCCAGTTGATGTCGGCAAAGAGGCTTGATCTGGCGATTGAGGTGCTGGGGTTAAATATCCATGTTTACCCTGAGCACATTGAATCGTATCTTGAACAGGCCAAACTTTATCTCCGGAAAGGTGAAGCCGCGCAAGCCAAAGAAATTCTTTTGAAAGCGTTATCCATATAACCCGATGACACCGCCGCGGCTGAACTGTTGGAGAAGGTTCGTCTACATTAGCCTGTCGGAGAGAGAGAAGTGGAGCTATCTCATGTTGGAAAAAACGAATCTGCTGGGCGCCATCGTGGCCGTCGCATTCTATGTTTCGGCCATACTTGTTTTCATTTTCAGGCTTCTAGGTCAGCCTCGGTTCGGTCATTGGATTGGCTATTTCGAATTTCTTTTGTCAGTGCCGATGATCTACCTGCTCGTGAAAGCCCCACAGCTTGAGCGACCTGCGTTGTACTATATCCAGATTGGCCTAATGTTGGCATGGTTAATCGTGGAAGCACTGTTGGATTACATCCTGAAGATTGACTTCCGCCAGGTGCGGTGGCTGGTCATCAGCTATGTCGTTTTATTCTTCGCTGGCACGGGTGGAATGCTTGGCGTGGCAAGAAATGCCGGGCGAGGGTGGACTATTTCAGCGATCATCCTGTTTCTGGTAATGGCCATATTGACATTTGTGCAACGCGCTGTCACTGGCATGTAGTGTATTCATTGTGACTCCCTAGACAAACAGCGGCTTATACTGTTGACCCGATTCCATCATTTTATTCCGTTCCGAAACGGTCAGCCTGGTAAACTTATGACAGGCTTCCAGTACCATCGGCAGGACGCGTATATCCCCGGCGGTGCATAATCCGGTTACATCATACGATAGCGCAAAGTTCACTGCAGGCTGGATTTCATCCAGCTTATAAAAGGGCTCATACCAGGTCGTGGCGGTACGTTGTTGCTTCTCACCCCAGGGACCTTTTGTAACCGTCTTGATCACCATCGTGCCGATATCTTTTGCTTTGCATACAGCGATTAACTCTTCGGCATGTTTTCTGTTTTCCGGATTTGCCATCTGGACGAAGTTCAGCGGGAAAAGAACGGAATCAAAATCGAAGCGGGTCAACGCTTCGAGAAAGATCTGCGGAACATTCACCCCGTGGCCTGTGATGCCGACAAATTTAATTAATCCTGCCTCGCGCGCCTCCACGAGCGCCTCCAATGCCCCGTCCTTCATCGTGGCCTTGTCCAACTCTTCCATGGAAGTGACTGCGTGCAGTTGGTACAGGTCAAAGGATTTTGTTCGCAGGCGAGTGAGTGACTCGTGCATCTCTTTCCAGGCGCCATCTTTTGTGCGTTCCATGGTTTTACAGCCAAGAAAGAACCTGCCGCGTTCGCGCGACATCCACGGGCCGATTCGTTCCTCCGCCTGTCCATAGGACGGTGCGACATCGATATGGTTGATCCCTGCTTCGATGACCATCTCCATTACGCGGTCGGCGTCAGCCTGTGAGATTTCCCAGAAGGCCGCCGCGCCAAAGATGGCGACCGTACTCATGTGGCCTGTCCTGCCAAAGCGTCTTGTTTCCATGAGTTACTCTCCTATGATCTTAACCAACACACGCTTCCTTCTGCGGCCATCGAACTCACAGTAAAAAATCTGCTCCCAGGGTCCAAAGTCAAGACTGCCTTCCGTCACAGCGACGACCACTTCGCGTCCCATGATTTGACGTTTTATATGGGCGTCGGCATTATCTTCACCTGTGTCGTTGTGGCGATATTGGCTGACCGGCTCGTGCGGGGCAATCGCTTCCAGCCATTTTTCGTAGTCATGATGCAAGCCGTGTTCATCGTCGTTGATGAATACCGATGCGGTGATGTGCATGGGATTTACCAGGCATAGCCCTTCGCGAATGCCACTTTCGCGCAAGGCTTCTTCCACTTGAGGGGTGATGTTCACGAAGCCGCGTCGTGAGGGGACGTTGAACCATAGTTCTTTGCGGTAGGATTTCATAGTTTTCTCTCTTGAGCTAAAATGGAAATGATATCCGGCCAGATAATCTGGGACACTAGTTTATGCGCATAGCAATACTTTCTACTTACTCTTTTGTTGATCCTTGCTTGGACATCAATGTACACTTCCTCCGATTATATTTCAGTTTGATTGAATACATACTTGGAATTAGATTGGAAATTATCAACTCTCCGCCATGAATCCTTTGGGGTAGGGATACGCACAATCGGACATATTTTTCCTGCCCATTCAGAGGAGAGAAGGTAAGTATGAAGGCGCATCTCGAAATCAATTGTAACTCATCGCATCGCACGAGTAAAAATTCCAGAATAGATGGAATTTAATTATTCACGACTGAATTATGGAGACTAATAGCGGGTTCGGAGCCCATCGGGAGCGCAGAAAGTAACATTTGAGTAAGTGACGAAAAAACCGGCTTTCGAAAATCGGTTTTTGTATCCCGGCTTCTGGATATATATGCCAGCCGGAAAATCGGATTCAGATCAGTAAAAATTTTCTGGTATTGCGCTTTGCGATTTTAATTACTAAACAAGCCCTTATATTCGTTGGCAAATTGCTTCAGACGACTCCTCCACTTTATTTCTACTCAACGCTCAAAATCCACGTGCAGGATTTCAATGTAGTTGTACCATGTCAATGCGGTCAAGCAAGGTACCTGAAATTCATTTTTTATATTTTGTCACGAGAGCTGGCCCAAGATTGCAGGGCTTTTATGCGTCGCCGTAATAACCGCATAGGCAGGGTGGTACGGGAAAGAAGAGTGGCTACAAAAGCACTTTTTGCCCCAGGAGAGCATACAGCATTTTGATGTGTTTGTAATTCTTTTGATAACAAGAGTAAACCATTCCGGCGTGTGATGTATCCCAATAATCATCCATCGTTCGTCCAAATTCCATCAAATGCGTCAGGATAATGCGGCGTGGTCCAAGGTCGGCAAAGAAACGACAGAACGCATCCAGCAATGGCGGGGACTCGAGCATGGCACAGCCGCGCCCCAGCCAGAGGTGGGCAAAGAGACCATCCACGGGGCCAAAAGACGGCAACTGACTGGCATCATACATGCGGGTATCACCGGGAAACAGCCAGCGTTTCTCTCGAAATTCCACCAGATAACCTGTCGCCGGCACGCCTCTCAAAGAACTGTCATTCTCGTTGTCTTGCGGTTCCTGTTTCTCCCAATGCAAACCAGTAAAGGGCGTGATCTTTATTCCCTGAATCTCGAAAGGTTCCAACTCTCCTGGAACAATCACATACTTTCTCGGCAAGTCAACCTGGTTTTGTATCAACTTCAGGACGGGTTCAGGAATCACCCAAATGATGGGCAAATGCCTCAACGCACGGATCAGGTCGATATCCAGATGGTCTGCGTGTTGGTGAGTCAGCAAGACAAAGGACAAAGCCTTCAGGTCCTGTGCTGCATTGACATCAGGCGCCTGTGGAAGTCTGTGGATCAACCTGACTGGATCCATCGCCCAACGGACGTTATCTGTGCAAAAAAGATAGTTGGCAGTATACATCAACCAGGCCCGATCATCCGGGCCTGGCGAATTCCATTCAGCGATCATGTTTGACCAGAGCGCCGGATAGCGAGCAGAAGCTTCGGCTCGGTGCTGGCTGATCCGGGCTTGCTTTTCAGCGAATCGATGCATGATTATATTTGGCGTGGATCAGTGCCTCGACATCGCTGACAGAACGATTAAACGGTCCCAGATTCTCCATTTTCAAACTGGTGACAGCCGCAGCCCAGATTCCGGCCTCACGAGGGGATTTTGACAAACGCATGGCAATGTACGTGCCAACACAGGTGTCGCCGCGCCCGCTGCGGCCATCGAGGCGGACAGGGTAAAAGCCCATCTCGTGATATTTGCCGTCGGCATAGATGAGCAGGCCATCCCTGTGGGTCAGGACAATTTCCTTTGGTCCCATATCCGCGAAGAATTTTGCCGCTTTGAAGATGTCTGTTTCTCCGGTGAGAAATTCAGCTTCGACGGCGTCGCTTTTGACCACATCAACTTGCGCCAGCGTGGACTGCATTTCATCCCAGGGTTCGTACTTCAGTTCCACGCCGCGCAAGACGCGCACAAAGCCCTGCATATCAACAGCAACAAGTATATTTTTATCCTTGAGTGTGCGAATGACATCCATCCCAACCTCGCCTCGCAGGCTGGAGCCGATGACTGCCGCGCGGGCGTCGAGTTTTTCCACATCGCCCGCGGTGATGGTGCCAGCCGTGCCAGCGACAGACAGACTGCGAATATCGGGGTCGGTGGTGGGATATTCGAGTTTCATCAGGGTGGACTGGGGGGTATAAGTGGGGTAACAATCAATTCCCGCACTGGTAAATTTTTCCACCACACGATCATCCTCTTTTGCCAGCCGGGTGACGACGGCAACTTTCATACCCAGCTGCGCCGCAGCATGCGCCGCATAGTTGACCGCGCCGCCATCCACATATTTTGTACCGGCGGGGGAAATGATCGTATCCTTGGTGTAGTTGCCAATATAGAGAACATCGTAATTTTTCATGATGAATGCCTTTCGATGGTTATGGAATAAATTGAATAATGACCCAATACATCCCCGCGGCTACCAGCGCGGTTGCCGGGATGGTCAATAGCCAGGCGGTGGCAATTTCCTGTGCCACGCCCCAGCGGACTTTGTTCACTCTTTCCGCCGCGCCCACGCCCATGATGGCCGAGCTGACCACCTGCGTGGTGCTGACCGGGCCGCCGACCAAAGAAGCCACCAGGATGACAACAGCCGAAGTCAACTGGGATGCGAACCCATGTATCGGCCTGATTTTGTAAAACTTGCCTCCCAGTGTGCGTATCAACTTCCAGCCACCCAGAGCGGTGCCGAGGCCAATCATGACTCCGCACAGGAGAATGACCCACAGCGGCACGGCAAAAACTTTCAAATAACCTCCTGTGACCAGTGCCAGAGTGATGATCCCCATCGTTTTTTGTGCATCATTGGTGCCGTGGCTGAGAGACAGGGCAATCGCAGTGACAACCTGAATGCGCCTGAAAAATTTATTAATGCGCGGCGTAGCCTTCCAGGACAGTAACAGGATAATCCTGAGGGTGATGAAACCAAACACAAGCCCGATAATTGGAGAAGCAAACAAAGCAATTAATATCTTCTCAATTCCAGGCAGGTGAATAGCCTGCCATCCGGCAGCTGGGACAACTGCGCCTACAAATCCACCAATCAGGGCATGGGATGAACTGCTGGGAAAACCCAGATACCAGGTCAGCAAATTCCACAAGATGGCGCTGGCGAGCGCAGCCAACAACACCTGGGTGCTGATGGTATCGGCTGCGACAACTTCATGTCCGATCGTGTTTGCAACAGCAACCCCAAAGATTAATGGCCCGATAAAGTTGGAAACGGCCGTCAATCCCAGGGCAACCCGTGGCGAAAGCGCGCGCGATGAAATCATCGTGGCGACCACGTTGCTTGAATCGTGGACTCCGTTCAGAAAATCAAATGCAAGCGCCAATACAATCACAGCAATAATAAGCGGCGTCATTTATACAGTCTCTCTCATGTAATCTTGACCACAATGTCGGCAATTACGTTGGCGGCCTCATCGCCCCGGTCGGCCGCGTTGCTCAAATGACGATAGACCTCGCGTAATTTGAGGATCTTCAACATATGCTCAAGGTCTGTTGCACTGCTGAACAAATCAGCCAGCGCCTCCCGGTAGACATCCTCCACCCGATTTTCGAGAGCTTTGGCGCGGTTGGCATGGTCGCCTGCCACCCTGACATGGTCTTCAAGGCAATTGACCGCCATCAACAGCTCATAGGCCGCGTCCCTGAGCAGGGAGGCCATGCGCCGCATGAAAGGGGTGGCCTGTACATCGAGAATGACCATCTCACTGACCGTGCTATATGCATAGTCAATCACATCATCAATTGCCCGCGAAAGCGCAAAGATATCCTCACGGTCAAAGGGTGTCACAAAGGTGCGGTTCAATTCATCGATCAAAATGCGGCGGGCTTCATCGGCTTCCTTTTCTTTTTTGGTGAGCAGTTCTGCTGTGGCGGGATCATGATCGTCGAAATACGCTTTCAACGCCTCCAACCCTTCCAGGGTAAGCGCGGCCTGGTCGTGGATCAGTTTGATAAAAATGTTCTGACGTTTCATAAAAAGAGCACGCATGGTAAGTTTCCTTTCCAACTAAATATTTTTGATACAGCCATGTTCAACCAGAAATTTCAAACCGGCTTTGACTTGTTCAGGGGTATTGCTTGACTGGAATTCACAGGTGCGGAAAGCGTCAGCGGGCAGGTATTTAGCCACCATGTCGAAATCCACCTCGCCCAAGCCGGATGCATAATGGTCGGTCGTACCAATGACATCGTGGAGATGTGTACCGATGATCCGGGACGAGAAGCGCTTCAGCCACTCTTCGAGCGAATAAAATCCAAGGCGGTCCAGCGTTTGGGCATGGCCTACATCATAGATATAGCCAATTCGGTCAGCGCCTGCCAGATTGAGCAAAATTTCCAGTTCGTCAGGGCTTGGAAATTCCGTATAATGATAACGATTTTCCAACCCTAGACGGATACCGAGCGGTTGCGCATAGGCCAGTAGTTCCGTCACACTTTTCTTCAATGCTTCGAATGGCGCGCCCACCACTTCCGCACGCGTCCGGATCATCTGCTTCTGGATATCCCGATACTCATCCGATTCGCGCCAGCCGGATTCGATCAGCGCCCGCAGTTTATTCTCCCGACTCTTGTCTGGGGTTGGATGCCCGGCGTGAATGACGATTGCCGGCACACCCAGCTTGTAAGCCAGGTCAATACTGCGTTTCATTGCCTTCACGCCCTCAGCGCGGCAGGCTTCATCGGTGGATGAGATCAGCCAGTCGCGTTTCTTTAGTTCATCCTCACTGATATCGGCAGGACAGGGTTCGTGGATACTGCTGAACTGGTAGCGGCTCAGGTCGATCCCAGCCAGCATGGCCGAAGTTACTTTGTGATTTAGTTCGATGCGGGCAAAGCCAGTCCGCAAGGTGAACTCGAAGAAATCGGCCAGCGTAGGAAAATTTTTCATCGCCCACATGGTTGAGAGCGAAGCGTTATAAACGGTGGCAGGCTGGGGGGCGGAGCGAGGCGGAAAAATATCAAGCAGTTCAGTTAAGTTGTAAATGGTATGTCCCGGAATGAACACAGCCTCTTGTGGGTGGTCGGGAGGGCTATTTGGGTCACAAAGGATAACAGTCCTGGCGAAACCCGCCTCTCTGGCCGCGGCCACATCCCGGCGAGGCTGATCGCCAATGTAGGCGCAATATTCCGGGCGGATGCCCATCCGCTCGACTGCCATAAGCAGGATCGAGGGGTCAGGCTTGCGAATCCCGACATCACATGAAAGGATGACCGTATCAAAGCAACCGGCGATTCCCAGTTCCTGGAGGACGCGCGGGGTCTCGACACTGCTAGTCGTGTTGCTAACCAGCCCCAAGCGATAGCCGCGCCGGAAAAGTGCCAGCACGGTTTCCTGCGTTTCCGGGAAGACAACGTGCCTGCTAGTGGCGTCACGCCAGAGTTGATTTAATTGAAGCGCAAGCTGGCTTACCTGGTCAGAGGGACAATCCGGCAGCATCCAGCGCGTCCATAGTTCCACCTCGTTCAGCTCAAGCAGGGTTTTCTTGGCCCAATTCCTATAATCTCTGGCATGTTCATGCAGCAACTCAATTAATTCCGCCTCATCAATATCCATGCCGAGGAGGACAATCATCTCGTGGATTTTTTCCTTATCGACCTCGGGCAGGCGCATGGTGGTACTTCGCAGGGTCCCGCCCATGTCAAAAAGAATTGCTTCGATTTGGTTGGTCATATCAATTCAATACCGGTATTTTCAATAAATCGGCGAAATTTTCGATGTAAAAATCAGCGCTGGCGTCTTTATCGTAGTTGAATGCAATTGTCCGCATTCCAACTTCATGTGCGCCAGCCAGTTCAGAGGCTTTGTGTCCCACGAATGCGGCTTGGTCTGGGCTCAGCCCCAGTTGTTGAAGGGCGGCTTGATAGATTTTTGGGTCGGGCTTGCGTGTACCCAGTTCCATTGAAGAGACAATTGAATCCCAGACATGACCAAATCCGCCGCGCTCGAACCAGTCCAATTTGGCTGAAATCGAATTGGCAGTATCGGTCACAACGGCCAGCAGGTAGCCCTGCTCCTTTAGAGCGCGCAACGTTTCAGGAACACCCTCGAAAAATGCAACGTTGCCATCGTCATCGATCAGGGTTTGTTTGCCGCGCGCCACCTGCTCCGGCTGGGTGATACCATACAAGCGCACAATCGCTTCGCGGTACTCGTCGTGGTTGATCTCACCACGATAGGCTTTGTATTCAATGGCTTTTTTTTGCCGGGTATGGTTCGGGCTGATTTCCAACCCCAGTTCTTCGAGAAACGCGGCAAATTTAGCGCCCCGTTCGGGACGGAAGTAGAGGATGTCCCCAGCATCAAAGATCAGGGCGTGGATATTTCCGGATTCAGTTGGAACCGATTCGCGGTCACGGTCAGCGCGCAGAATGTCGAGCAGTTCGGTCATATCCTCGATCACTGCATCGGGTGTGGCGCCCTCTTCATTTTCACCATGCTCGAAATCATGCCGGATCAGGATAGACTTACCAAACCCTGCGTGCTGTGCGCCGTCAATATCGCGAACGATGCGATCACCGATATAGACACACTCACTGGTGGGAACATTCGCCAACCGCGCCGCGTAATGAAAAATCGCCGGGTCGGGTTTGCGACGACCGTATTCACTGGATAAAACAATCGGATTAAAATAATGGATAATGCCGTATGCTTTCAAATTCGTGGGTACCTGCCCCCGGCTGTTGACATTACTGATAAGGCCGATTTTGAGCCCCATCTTCTGAAGAGCCTCCAGCACAGCCGGAATTTCGGGACGTATGGCGCGCTCGTAATACCGAGTCTCGATGTACAGCATCAACTCTTCCGCTAATCCGGCAAATTTCTCCGGATCAAAAGGGTAATCTGCCAGGATATATTCCATCCAAACGCGCTGGGAAGGCAATTCTTCCATGGTTTGTAAACTCTTCTGGTGATAAGCATCCAGCCCAGCGGAAATAATTTCATACAATTGCTTGTCAGTTAAATCGAAATGAATCCCGGCATCCGAAAGAAGCTTCCGGATACCTGGTGTTGCCTTAATCCGCAATTCAGGAGTCCATCCATAGGTTTCGATCGTGCCACCCATGTCAAAGAAGACAGCCTGGACAGTCATACGGGTTACTCCTCAAAATTGGAACACAAAACCATCCTGCCAAGAGCGCTGCGAAGCGTCCACTTCCGGGCAAGCAATAATCCAGTATTCAGATATTTTTCCAATAACAAATGATTTCAGGATTTCCTGGGACACAGACAGGCTGCGTCCGTGTCCCAGGAAGTACATTTAAACCCTGCTAACTTGCTAACACAAGATTTGACTACTTAACGCCGATAAGCAGTTCGGCAGCCCAGAAATCGCGGAATTTACTGGTGTTGTTCCAGGCGAAGATGGGATCCATCTCCCAGACTTGCGGCATCAGTTCTGCAAGAGGGATGTTGTCTTCGTTTACAGAAATACCTTCAGCCGCCGGCCACGAACCAAGCTCGTTCCAGGGGGCGAAACCTTCTTCCGAGAGAATAAAGCGGATGAACAGTTTGGCCGCATTGGGGTGCGGGGCATTGTTGGCGATCGCCAGGAAGCTGGTCTTAAAGAGGCCCATGATCGGTTCCATATTAAAACACGGACTCATGTTCAATTCGCCATCCAGGGTGGCCTCGTAGCTCGAGTAACCGGTCCATCCAAACCCGGGCTCTTCGCCTGCGGGCAGCTCAAGCCCGGCAAAGGCCGCGTCCACCATATCGCCGTCGTCGAGAACGACCACACCGTTGCTAGCCAATTTCTTGAGCCACAGATAGCTGGCGTTCTCGACCACCATACCGGAGGCGTCCGTTGCAACCAGGGGATCGGTGGTCCAATCCTTGCTGTAAAGATCCTGATAGGCCACAGCCATTTCGTCTGAATTTTGTACAATGGCGGTCATCTTGGCCATCGTGCTGACGTCAGAGATCGGATCTTCCATGAAGAATTTGTCTTTGTATTTCTCTTCAGTGATCTGCCAGATGTTGGTGAGCGGGCAGCCGTCCGGATAGACCTTGTTGTTGTAGCCGATCACGTCGGTCGAGTGGCGTGCAACGGCGAACGGCTGTTCCGCGGTCAGTTCCGGGATAACCACATCCCTGGGGACGAACCACCACAGCCATTGATTGGGAACAAATTTCCCAAACACAATGTGCCCGTCGCTGTTGAACCAGACATCCCCGATGACATTTTCGCTTTCCTGCTCTGCCTGCATTTTGGTGTCGATACCATCGGTGTCAGCAACATCGAATTCAATTTCCGGATACAGGGCAGCCCATGCATCAGGCAAGTCCTCAACTCCACCTGAGTTGGCATAGACCGTCACCTTCCCTTCCAGTATTGCCGCCGCTTCGATCGCCGCCCAGTCATCGGTTTCAGGCTGGTAGGGGCCGACACCATTGTCCTTTGCCCATTGCTCATTTGCGGTGAGCGCTACATCAGTGGCAACTGGTGCATCTGTTGCAACCGGTGCATCTGTTACAACCGGTGCCGGTTTGGCAGTGGGTGTGGCACAGCCTGCCAGAAAACTGACTATCAAAACAATCGTAAACAACTTACTGAGTGCTTTCATTTCTTTCTCCTTGAAGAATTTGTTAGGGAACGTACACATTGAAATACAATCGTCTGCAAATCTAATATCTTCCTGACTGCCTCCTTTCAAGTGACGGTTATCAGTGTTTTGATTCTGTCGCTCTTATTTGTCAGAGATAAAATTCTCTGGCGCTTTTATCAAGACCTGGTATTGGAGACTAAATTACCGCTTTCTTTTTCGTACAGGTTCAACGTTTGCGGGTCAAACGTCAGCCAGATCTTTTCATCCATCTTGATCTTGCTGATGCCCATGACCTTGATGGTGAGTTCAATATCATCCAGGCGGGCGATAATGGTCGAGTCGGCCCCGGAGGGCAGGACGGAATAGGCGCTGAACTCCACCGCCCCTGAAACGGGTTGGGTCGAGATGGCAATATCTTCGGGCCGTATCCCAACAACCACTTTGCCGGCTGCGCTAAAGGTATCGAGCGTGATCTTGAATTTACCAAAGTCCACCGTATTTTTACCGCTCACAACGCCATCCAGCAGGTTCACTTTTGGGTTGCCGATAAAGTCGGCTACAAAAAGATTGACGGGGAAATGGTAGATCTTGTCGGGGGTATCGAACTGCTGCACGACACCTTCCTTCATGACGGCAATGCTGGTGGACATGGTCAATGCTTCCACCTGGTCATGGGTGACGTAGATGGTTGTGGCTCCGGATATATGATGCAGCCGTTTGAGTTCGGAGCGCATGTCCATGCGCAGGCGGGCATCCAGGTTGGAGAGCGGTTCATCCATCAGGAAGACCTTTGGGCGGTAAGCCAGCATGCGCGCCAGGGCGATGCGCTGCTGCTGACCGCCGCTCATTTCACGCGGATAACGGTCCTCGTAGCCTTCCATTTGCACTTCTTTGAGCGATTCTTTTACCCGTTTTTCCATCTCATCCCTGGGCATTTTTTGGATCTCCAGCGCGAAGGTGATGTTCTTATCCACCTTCATGTGCGGCCACAAGGCATAATTCTGGAAGACCAGCCCCAGCTCGCGCTTGCTCGATTGCAGTGAAATACCCTTGTCGTATGAAAAGATCAGATTATCGCCAATATAGATCTCACCGCCATCCGGGTCTTCCAGACCGGCCACGCAGCGCAGCAGGGTGGTCTTGCCACACCCGGAGGGACCCAGCAGGGTCACGAAGGTTCCCGGTTCGATGACCAGGCTGACATTATTCAACGCGAGCACTTCACCAAATTTTTTCGTTAGATTGTTAATTCTGATGGTTGTTTCCATGATGTCCTCTCTTTACATTCCAAGACCTTTTTTAAGACTCCCGCCTGAGAAGCGGCCGATGATGGCGTTCCCTGTGACAGTGATCAAAACCAGGATCAGGATGACAATGTTCGCCATTTGATCTCTTCCATTTTCCACATACTTCATGGTCTGGCTGGCTAGCAACTGGGTGTCACGCGTGACCAGCAGGATGATCAGGGATAGCTCGCGCATGGTGGTGATGAACGTCAGCAGAAAGCCGGACACGAAACCGCTGATGGTCAGCGGAAAGATGATGCGCCTGAAACGCTGCCAGACGTTGGCACCGGCCACCTGGGCAGCCTCCTCCAGTTCCCGCCCCACCTGCATCATGGCCGAGACCCCTGAACGGGAAGAGTAGGGCAGATGTTTGGCCACCGAGACGATCACCAACAGGGCGAAGGTACCGTACAAAGACGGGAGCGGTCCCATTTTTCTGGCGAACATCGCAATGTAAACTGCGCCAAAGGCGATACCCGGGATGACATACGGGATGTAAGCCAGTTGGTCAATCAGCCTGGCGAGCCGGGTACCGCGGCCCTTGACGATGGAATAACCGAGGATGATCCCCAGAAAGGCCGTGAAAAAGGCTGTATAGAGCGCTAACTTGATGGAGTTCCAGGCGGTTTTGTAGATCCTAGGGTTAAGCAGAACTCCCGGCTCGCCGTCATTGTATTTCGGGTTAGACTCTCCAACCCAGTTCTGCAGGGTCAAATTGCTAAAACTGTAATCTCCCGCCCTCAGCAGGAAGGTGTCATAGGTAAGCAAGCCCAGCGGAACGATGAGTACCAGCAACTGAAAAATGATCACGCCCGTAAATATGATCTTCTTCATATCCCTTAACTTGCTTGCATTGGCGACAAAGCCGCGCCCGCCGATCGTCTCATAGCTCCTGCGCGTGCCCACCAGTCTCTGGTTGAGTGAAATGGTGACCATGGCGAACAGGATCAGGACAATCGCCAGCACGAAGGCGTCCGCCTTGTCTCCAGCCGCCAAACTGCCGCGCAGCATGGTGGCGACCACATAGTACTTGACCGGCGAGCCCAGGATATTCGGTCCGCCAAAGGTACCCATGACCTTGGAAAAGGTCATAATGAAACCGGAAAGCAGGGCCGGCAACACCAGCGGCAGGGTGATCTTGCGCAGGATGCGCCAGCGGTTGGCGCCCATCAACTCCCCGGCTTCTTCCAGGTTGGAATCGATCGACATCAACGCCGCGGATACAAACAGGAAAAAGAAGGTGTAATAGTGCAGCGCGCAGCAGATGATGATCGGCACCGGCCCGTACGATAACCAGTCGGGCGGACTCACACCCAACAGGTATTCATACATTCCCGGTGCTCCGCCGGAAGTCCGGTTCTTGAACAGCACCAGCCAGGCCTGGGCCAGCGTCCAGGAAGGCATGATGTAGGGCAGCACCGCCAGTTGATTAACCAGTTTCCTGCCCGGCATATCGGTGCGCACCACCAGCCAGGCCAGCGATCCACCGATCAATAGCGAAAGCACAACAGTGCCAATGGCGATGGTCATCGAATGCTGCAGGGGGGTGTAGGTGTATATCCTGCCGAAGATACCGGTCAGCATCCTGATCCAGTGAAAGAGGGTAAATTCACCCTCCACGGCGTCCGGGACGCGGCCGATATCTGACAGCTGCCAGGTCACCGTGGTCTCGACCAGTTTGTACAGTGGGATGATGACCATGACGAACATCAGCACCAGCATAATCAATGCCAGGACGACATGTGGTTTGGTCAGCCAGTGAAAAAACCTTCGGGAACTGGCTAACAGGCGTTGTGAAAAGGGGGCTTGAGGAATTGCAATATTCACTAAGGTACTCCTTTGTTTTATGATTTGTCGGAACGCTTGAGACGCTCGCGCAATTGATCCAGTTTATCGAGGTTCGTCATCACTTTTTCTTGATCCACCGAACTCAAGGCCAGCAGCAGAGTATTTATGATTGTCATGGGAACCGTTAGTGAGTGAAATGCGGATACCGGACCGCGCCGTGCTTTGAGAACCACATCCGCCTTGTCGCCCACCATTGAATCAAGTGTATCGGTCACTAGAATCACAGGCGTTTTATGCTCGTTGGCATAATCGAGAACCATTTGCAAGTTCGGAGTCATGTTGAAAAAGCCGATGGCGATGAGCAAGTCGGTGCTGTTCATCATGAGCATGGGCTCAAGCATCTCCCGTCCTGAAGTTTTTAGCGGGATCACGTGCCGGGCAGACCGGGTCAATCGGATTTCGAGCAGTTCCACCAACGAGACAGACGGGCCCAATCCAAAAACAAAAACGCGCTGATGAGTACGGAGCAACTCAACAGCCGCGTTCAGGGCATTCCGGTCAAGGGTTTGCAGCGCCTCGGTCAGGTAATCAATCTCGGAGGCTACAAGCCGTTCAAAAATATCTCCTGCTTCGCGTAAATCATCCAGGCGGCTGCGAAGCCGGGCCGAATGAGTGACGCGATGGCGAAAATTTTCCTGCAAAGCTTCCCGCATGGCTGGGTAACTGTCAAAACCGAGCGTCCGGGCAAAACGCACCATGGTCGCCTCGCTCAGTCCCAACTGCCTGGCCAAATCGCCAGCAGAGAGAAAGGCGGATTCTTCCTGATTCTTGCGTAAATAATCCGCGATCTGCTTTTCGCTCTTTGTGAGATGCTTATAGCGCTCACTGATTATTTGACCGAAGTCGAAAGAAGCGGTGGTTTGGGTTTCCGGGTTCATTGCCGATTTATCCTATTGTTAATTAGATGGTTCTTTCAATTTACTGATTTGTGAAATTCTACTTTCATTTGCATATCATACAACATTTTTTATATTTATGCAAGTGTTCCTTCAAAGAATGTGCTGATTGTCACCTTGAAAAGTGAAAATTGGCGGCAATGTTTGCACCTATCGGCATGAGACAGGACATATTTCAGAGAACGTGACCATCCTGGAGCGCTTCATCTCCGTTGTACTTCCAGAGTTGGGGGAATTTCCTCACCACGATGAAAGCGGCAAGCACACAACCCACCCCGCCTGAAATGATCGCAAATGGCACTCCCAGAATCTGCGCTACCAGACCGGATTCCACTTCACCAAGCTGGGGGCCACCCTTGAAGAAAATTTGGGTAATACTCATCATGCGGCCGCGCATGGCATCCGGTGTCAACATTTGTCTCACCGTATTACGGATGATGGAACTCAACCCATCAAAAGCGCCTATCAGGATGAGCGCCAGCATGGTCAACCAGAACGAGGTGGAAATTCCGAATAGAATTGTCGCCAGACCGAATGCCACTACTGAAATGGAGATCAATAATCCTTGCCGTTGCAAGTTGTTTTTTTGCGAAAGATATAATCCGATCATCATGGTGCCTATGGATTGGGAAGCAGATAACCACCCATACTGGATCGGGCCAACATGCAGAATATCCATTGCCACAAAGGGCAGCAGGGTATTGGCCGACGAAAAGAAAGTGCCAAAAAAATCCAGGATCATGACCGAGAGGATGATGGGGGAGTTTTTGATGAATTCAATCCCTTCGCGGATATCGAGGAATGTTCTCCGCCCCGTGCGATTTGCTAGGCAAATCGCACCGGGACTACCCCGTAGTTCAAACGATTTCTTCTCAATCACAGTTCGAATATCTCCCATCGCGATCAAGGCCGCGATGACAGCCAGATAGGAAATGGCATTGATCCAATACGCCCATTGCAATCCCAGATAGGCGATCACCACCCCCGATATTGCTGGTCCCAGGATACCACCCACCTTGGAAGCGATCGAGTTCAGGCTGTAGGCGTTTGCCAGGTTTTCGCGCGGCACAAGAGAGGGAATGAGAGCTTGCCTTGCAGGTGTGTCAAACGCCACCGCCACAGATTGAACAGCCATCAGACCGAATAACACCCAGATGGATGTTGCACCCAATGAGGTGGTCAAACCAAGTATCAGGGCAACGACCCCCAGTGCGATCTGGGTGAGGATCGCTATTTTTCGACGGTCGAAGCGGTCTGCAACCACTCCAGCAACCAGGGAGAGCAGAATCACTGGCAGGAATCGCGCCAAGCCGACCCCGCTGATGACCATGGGCTGGTCCGATAACGTGCGGAGATGCCAGTACAGAGCCCACAGTTGCATTTGTGAACCTGCGATTGAAATCAAGTGACCAATCCAGTAGAGCGTGAACGGCCTGGATCTAAAAGCCAGAGGCATCACCATTAGGTTGGTTCTCGCATCGGGAAAATTTCAAGTAGTTCATTCAACGAATGGATGATCGCTTCGGGAGAGACAACTTGATCCTGTTCATCTGCACGCGGCCCGTCAACTGGCTCAAGAATGATCCCAAGCCCAAACCCGGCTTGTTTGCAGCCAACGATATCCTTTGATATTCGATTGCCGAGATAGGCACAACGCGCCGGGTCCACTTTCAAGACACGTGCGGCTTCCAGGAATGGTTCGGGGGCAGGCTTACGATACTTGATCCCCGAGGACAGTATCACGACATCAAAATGATCTTTCCACCCAAAGACATCCAGGTCGCGCGGAATATCCAGCGAAGACATGCTGTTGCTGATGACACCCAGGTGGTATCCGCGCCGTTTCAATTCGACAAGCATTTGCTCGGCGCCCGGTTTTGGAACCGTATGCCCATTGCGTTCACTCCACGCGAGCGTTAACTCAGCTGCAACTGGCCCGATTTGTTCAGGCGAATACTCGGGCAGGATCCAGCGCGTCCAAATCTCGTCTTCAGTTAACTGGATGAGATGCTCTTGCGCCCACTGGTTGTATTTTTTCCTGCGCTGGGTCAATTCCTCCCAGTAAGAATCCGGAATATCATTTTTCCCCAGTAATTCAAGTATCCGCTGGGTTGCGTTATATTGGGTCGGTTCGTGCGGCTCCCGCATCCGCAGCGTACCATTCATATCAAAAAGGATTGCATCAATGTTTCGAACGATCAGGTTTGGCACAATCATTCTTTTCTCAATCCAAGCCTAAAATATCAACCAACTCAGGCGTTACCCACAGCGCCGCGCCAGTCGTATCAACGACAATATCGCACTTTTCGATCTGAGGCCGGTAGACATCCTCGGCGCGCTGGAACTGGGTCTTAAAGAACCGGTTTCGAAAGTGGGCAGGATCATAATTCTTGCGGTAATCGATATCGCGTTTCCATTTGCGCTTCAAGCGGACAGGGTCGTCCGTCAGGTACACGATTTTGAGACCGATCAAGCCGGCGATCTCCTCCATCTGGAAGGGGAAATTGCCCTCCAGGAAAATAATATCAGCCGGCTCGATCTCGAGCGGGAAACAGCCCGGTCTCAGGTTGCCTTCCAGGTCATGGCTGGAGCTGGCGCTGAGAGAGTCGTAGCGTGGGATGGTGATCTTCTTTCCCTGCAGGATCTCCAGCAGGCTGCGCTTGAATAGCTTGAAGTGGGTCGTTTCCTTCCCCATGGCCTTGTTGTCCCGGAAATCCCGGTCAAGCAGGAAATTATCCATCTCGATGGTGGTTGTTTTCTTGCCCATCTTTTCAAAGGTGTCGAGCAGGCGTTCGACGATCTCGGTCTTGCCTGCCGCAGTCGGCCCGGCGAGCGTGATGAGAATTGGGGTCCCCTGGACTCCGATCAGCTTCTGAATACACTCGATCAAGGCCTGGTCGATCTCCGCATTGGCTTCCATAAAATCCCAATAACCGATATCCTGAACATTTTCAAATTGCTTTTGGCGCGGCTCGAAACAGCGGAATGGTTTTCCGCCCAAATGGGCCAACCCGGCTTCTGTGAAGTAGATCGTCCGAGGTAGAAAGTAGAAACCGCGGACATCAAAATAGAAGTGCTTGGTCACCCATGCCTGGCTGTATTCCCCCCGTACCAGGCCTGCAAAGAGCATGCGCGTTAGACGGGCGATGCTTTCATCCAGGACGATGCGGTCCTTCTCACGGGGTTTGGTCTGGATGGCTTCATAAAAATTCCTTTGACTGATCACTCTTTCAATTTCTGCTTCTTTATCCAGTTCAACCGAATCCCAGCCAGCCTCAGGATACAGGTTCTCAAGGGCGTAACGGAATTCGTACAGTGCCAGCTTCTTGATGGCAGCATTTATCGGGATCATTCGTTCAAACAGGATCTCGGAAAATGGCAGTGGGGAACGCAGCCTGCTTGTACCTATCATCAGAGTTCCTTTCAGCCTTAATCGAGAATTTTCGCAATTTCAGGCGTGGTCCAGAGGGCTGCTCCGGTGGTATCCACACACATATCGCAAACTTCCAATTGAGGCAGGTAAGCGATCTGCGCCATAATGAATTGATCTTTGAAATATCGGTTTCGGAAATAGGATAGATCATATTTCTTGCGATAGTCCATATCGCGTTTCCATTTGCGCTTCATTCGAATGGGATCATCGGTCAGGTAGACGACCTTGATGCCGATCAGGTGGAGGATTTCCTCGATCAGAGAGGGAAAATTGCCTTCGATGAAGATGATGTCGGCGGGTTCGATCTCAACCGGGATACGGCCGGGTTTCAGCTTGCCATTCATGTTGTGGCTGGAGCTGCCATCAATGAAGTTATAGCGCGGGGTGCTGATCGATTTCCCGCGGGTGATGTCTTCCAGCGCCTGCTTGAACAGGGCGAAGTGCAGGGCTTCCTTGCCCTGCGAGTCGATGCCCCGGGCCTCCCGGTCATCTCGATCGGTAAAGAAGTTATCCAGTTCGAAGGCGGTGGTCTTCTGGCCCGCCAGTTTGAAGGCTGTGCCCAGGCGCTCGACAATCTCCGTCTTCCCGGCGGCGGTTGCCCCGGCAATGGCGAGCAGGATCGGGGTCCCGCGCCTGGCGATGAGTTTCATCACGCTCTGGATGAAGAGTTGGTCCACTTCTGCGTTGGCTTCCCGGAAAGCCTTGTAGCCAATGTCCTGCAAACGCTCGAGCTGCTTCTGTTTCTGCTCAAAGCGCCGGTAGGGCTGCCCACCGAAATGCGCTAACACAGCCTCGGTAAAATAGAGTGTGCGGTGCAGGAAGAAAAAACCCCGGATATCGAAGTAGAAATGCGTATTTACCCAATCCTGTTCATACTTGCCAGTGACCAGGCCCACAAAGATCATTTGCGCCAGCTGGACGATTTGTTCGTTCAGCACAATCCGACCGTTCACTTCTGGTTTGATCAGAATGCTGTTGTAAAAGTCGCGGCGGTTGAGGCGAGCCTCGATCTCCTCCCGTCTGTCCAAACTGACGGAGTCCCAACCCTTTTCGGGAACCAGGTCATTCAGCCCGTAACGAAATTCGTAGAGTTCCAAATCCGAAATACCCGGATTAATGGATTTCATTTTTTCAAAAAGAACTTCTGAAAAAGCATTGGGATCATTCAAGATCAAAGTGGTCATGACTAGTATCCTTTAAATTAAAAGAGGTGGGAAGAGCTTTTTTTATATTGTAGATTCAAGTATCAAAAGTCGATCAGGTTGAGCTCATTACAGCTATTTGGCGAGAAAAATCCGACGATAAATCATCGCATCAGGAACTAAATTTCGCCAGGCGTTGCGCATTGGCTAGCGCGATTGGCATGATATGCTTTGCAGGCAGAACGCCCAGGCTGCCACGTACACAGGTGCGTTCCCCAAATTCGGCGATGCCGTCGGCGCGGACGTACTTACTGTAGAGCAGAGTTGGCACCGGGTGCCAGGAATGCCCTTTAAGCGCCGCCGGGGTCGAATGATCCCCGCTGACGATAACCACATCCGGCTGGAGCGCCATCAGGCGCGGGATCAGGCTGTCCACACCTTCGATAACACTCACCTTGCGCGCAAAGTCGCCGTCCTCACCAGCCAGGTCTGTTTCTTTGACATGCAGGTAGAAGAAATCGAAATCGTTCCAGTGTTTTTCGAGGGTCGTGAATTCATCCGCTGCCGTGCCGCCTTCCACAGGCAGCGCCTGCATGCCGACTAGTTTGGCGATGCCGCGATAGGTTGGATAGACCACGATGGCGGCGGCACGTAAGCCATATAGTTCTGAAATATCCGTGAAATGTGGATATTGGTCAATGCCGCGCATGAGCAGCATATTGGCAGATGGTTTTGGCTTGTAAGCCTCGATCACCTGACGCGAACGTTCAACGAACAGGTTCAGCACCCGCTCAGTTTTCCCAGCCTCCGGTTCTAAGGCGCGGATCGGCAGCGGGGGATAACCATTCTTCAACGGGTCAGTGCCGCTGACGTTTGCGCTCAGCCCCGGTCCGCGCATTACGATCGCAAGGCGGTGTTCGCGGACGGTCTCGACGAAGAAATCAACATCTTCGATGCGGGTGGTCAGCAATTTCGAGAGTTCCCTGCTGATCTCGGTTGGAATGCGCCCGGCGCGCCGGTCGGTCACCACACCGGCTGAATCCACGGTGGAGTAGTTGCCGCGCACCGCAATGTCGTTGGGTTCCAGGTCGAAGCCAATGCCGACCGCTTCCAACACGCCGCGCCCAATCCGATACTCGAGCGGGTCATATCCGAACAAAGCCAGATGGCCCGGGCCACTCTCGACCGTGATGCCCGGTCCAACCGGTTCCGAAAGACCCAGAGCCGATAACGCTGCAAGCGCGTCGAGATGGGGTGTACGCGCAGTTTCCAATTCGGTTTTACCGCCTGCCTCAAGAGGCAGGCCGCCCAGCCCATCCATGATAAGCATGACGATCTTGGTCTGGGCGGGAGTGATGAGTTCACGTAAAAAGTTAAAGTCCATGCTCGCCTCTTTACTCCAGTTTACAGGGCTTGCCTGCACCGTTCACAAATGCGTCGAAGGCGCGCTTGATCTTGGCGTAGTTACCATCACGGTCAAGGGCAATGCCTCTACCAACACCAGAAACGATTTGCCCGACTCCGATCTTTTCGATCTGTGTCTCTAATTTTTCAAGTAACGCGGGGGCGCTCCCCAGTTCCGTACTGCGTCCGTCAAAGATCATGTGCAAATAAACTTTATCCAGGCCATGTTCTTTAGCCATGCGCAGCAATGCCAATGGATAATCAATGGAACCATGCGAACTCTTTTCCGTCAGCAAACCAATCAAGTGCAGGCTTGTTCCGTGTTGCTTAACTTCTTTGATCGTGTGAATAAAAACATCGTTGGTATAAAACGAGCCGTCTTTCATGGCCATATCAAGCCGCACATCATCCTGTAAAACAACGCGCCCCGCGCCGATGTTCATGTGCCCGGCTTCAGAATTACCTGCCTTGCCTGCTTTCAAACCCACTGCCTCTCCAGAAGCTTCCAATTTGGAATTAGGATAGCGGCAAATCAGGTTGTCCCAGAACGGGGTTGGAGCAATGAAAATTGGATTTACATCATCGTTCCTGCCTATGCCCCATCCATCGAGGATGATCAACAATACGCGCCTTCGCCCGCCCCAAATGTGACTGGGTGAAAGAGTCGCTCCTTTCATAACAGATGGCTGATCCAGACTGAGGGCAGATAAAACTGTCGGGGCGACATCTGCCAGTTTTCCATCGCGCAGGCTAAGGGTTGAGGATGACCGGGGATCAATCAAAATGAATTTCACAGGATTGGTCGTATGAGCAACATGCGGCGTCCCATCCGCATTTGTCATCTCTTCGAGGTTGCCATGATCGGCAGTGATGAGGACAACGTAATCCGATGCAATCGCTGCGTCTACAACATGACCAAGATGCGAATCCACAATAGATGCGCATTTAACCTTGGCGTCATTGTTCGAAGTATGCCCGATAACATCGCCATTGGCAAAGTTGGTCACGATTAAATCATATTGTTGTTCGATGCCGCGCAAAACCTGCTCTGTAACTTGAGGCAGGCTCAATTCAGGAACCTGGTCAAAGGAAACACCCTTCGGCGAGGGGATGCGCATATCGTCTTCGCCGGGAAAGGGTTGACTATTGCCGCCATTCAAGAAAAAAGTGATATGGGAAAATTTTTCAGATTCGGAAGTGCGGAGTTGGCGCAAACCGGCGCGACTGACGATTTCGCCCAAGGTATCCTTGATCTTGGTTGGGGCGAATGCCACCGGCAGGTCTTTGAATTTTTCGTGGTAAAGGGTCAGGATAACAAACTTGAGGTTTTGCAAATCGGGACGCGGAAAACGATCAAACCCGGATTCAGTAAATGCCTCCGTTAGTTGGACCTCGCGCTCCCCACGGCGACAGCAAAAGATGACCGCGTCCCCGTCCGTAATGCGACCGAGGGGATTGCTCCCATTATCAACAATGACAAGCGGGTCTAGGGAGTAATCCGTCTGACCTTCAGCGTACAGGGCTTTTACACCTTCTGCGAGAGCGGCTGCGCCGCGGGGTTGAGTGGACATAAAATGCTCCTGAGTGCGGAAGATTGCAACGCACTTAATGGGATAGATTTTTCTGCTTTAACAAACACACAACTGTTGACTCGCGTTTTCCCATTTATCACGGTGCGAAGCAATTTTGCTCCGATAAATTGTCACGCTGAAAGCATGACCTACATGGCAAAACCTACTTCTTCGGGCCGGGGAAAATGTCGAGCAGTTGACCGAACTTGTGGATGATGACATCGGGCCGGTTATCGTCTGTGATCTCTGCTTCGGCAAGATTTTCGGGCGAGATCATAATAACAATTTGTCCGAACCCGGCGGCACGTGTGCCGGTCACGTCACGCTTGAGGTTGTCGCCCACGTAGGCGCATTTCGACGGGTCAACCCCGGCGCGCCTGGCGGCTTCAAAAAAGACAGAGGCATCGGGTTTGCGCTTGCCAAACACGGACGAGAGCACAACCGACTTGAAGAAGCGGCTGAAGTCTTCAGCTTCCAGCCAATCGGGGATTTCGCGCGTACCGATCAGGTTGCTGATGATGCCCAGGGTATAACCGCGCTTCTGGAGTTCCTCCAGCACTTCCCGTCCGCCGTCCACCACCACCCGCCGTCCATTGGATTGGCGGAATTGGTAGGTCAACTCTGTGCCCAGGGGAGCGACTTTATCGGCAGGGAATTCGGGAGCCAGCCAGCGCGTCCACAGTTCTGCTTCGGGTGCCTCGGTCAGGTTCTCGAAGGCCCACTTGCGATAGCCTTTGTAGTGCTCGTCCAGTTTTTTGCAGAATTCTACAGGATCTTCCTTCGTCCCCAACAGGCGGACGATCTCCTGCCGAGCCCTCGCCATGTGCTCTTGATCCTTTATCAGGATACGCAGGGTATTGCCCAGGTCAACGAATACGGCTTCGATGTCTTGATCCATTTTTTCACCTTACTGTTTGAATAGTTTATTAACGCGCGAGAAAGTGTTTTAGAAGATCGCTGAATTCGCGGATGTCAAGGTCCGGTTTGTTCTCACCTGTGGGAGGGTCTTTCGTCAGTGTTGCCGGCTCTGACAGGATAATAACCCTCCCAAAGCCAGCTCGCCTGGCACCTTGGATATCGCGATTGGGATTATCTCCCACGTACGCACAATTCTCCGGTTTGACGCCGGCTAGGTAAGCCGCCTCAAGATAGATGTACGGGTCAGGTTTTCGCCGCCCAAATTTGGAAGAAAGAACAACGGACTTGAAATACTGCATGAGGCCTTCCGCCTCCAGCCAATCCGGTATCTCAGTCTCGGAGAGAGAGTTGGCGATAATTCCCAGGATATAACCGCGCTTGTGCAGTTCAATGATGGTTTTCTTCGCATCAGGCCTAAGGACGTGATGTCCCTTGCGATCGCGCCACAGGCAGGTTAACTGGTTTGCCAACGGAGCGATCTTATTGGTTGGATAATCTGGCAGCATCCAGCGTGTCCATACCTCTGCCGCTGAGTCTTGCAACAGGGTATCTTTCGCTCGCTTCTTATAGACGTTGTATTTTTCATCCAGGTGCTTGCAAAAAATGTCGGGAGATTCATGCGTCCCAATCAGTTTTGCAAGTTGTTGCCGGGCATCATTTTGGAAGACTTCATCCTCCACAACAACCCGCAAGGTATTGCCATGGTCAAGAAAAATTGCGTCAATTTTTTTGTTGATCATTTTTCACCTCATAGTGAATTAATTACGCGACGGGAAAATATCCAGGAGATTTTTTATTTCACGAATGGTGTAATCCGGCTTAATATCATCCGTGAGCGGATTTTTCGCCAGTGATGCAGGTTCAAGCATGATGATCATCATGCCGTAACCGGCGGCACGGGTTCCATCCACATCGCGGACGGGATTATCGCCCACATAAACACATTTCTCCGGCTCGACCCCGATCCTGCGGGCTGCTTCCAAATAAATCTCCGGGTTGGGTTTTCGTATTTCAACTTTTGAGGAAAGCACAACCGTCTTGAAGTATTCGGTTAGACCGTCGTCCTTCAACCAGTCCGGGATCTCTGTCTCGGTAATGGTGTTGGCAATAATTCCCAGAAGATAGCCGCGTTTGCTCAATTCAATGACGGTTTCCTTCACGTCTTCCCGTGGAACCCGGCGACCATCGCAATCCCGCCACAGGCGAGTCAATTTTCCAGAGAGCGGTGCAATCTTTTCGGATGGATAGTCCGGCAGCATCCATTTTGTCCACATGTCTTTCTCGGAGGCTTCCACCAACTCTTCTTTCGCCCGCTTACGCAAAACCGCGTATCTTTTCTTCAAATGCTCGTGAAAAGTGTCCGGCGACATCTGCGCACCGGTCAGCTCGACGAGTTGTTGTTTTGCTTGGGCCGAAAATGCTTCGTCCTTGATAACAATTCTCAGCGTGTTGCCGACATCCAGGAAAATGGCTTCAATATTTTGGTTCATATGGTTCCCTTTCATAATTTTACTTTTTGAAATATTGCCTTCATTTGAATATCATACAACATTTTCTATAATTTTGCAAGTATTCTTTCAAAGTATTGACATTTGTTCAATACATGAGTAAACTATATCTATATTGCACACGTGTGCATAGGAGCAACGAATGCCGGTTACTGTCAAGGATATTGCGAGAGAAGCGGGCGTGTCACATTCGACCGTCTCGCGGGCGTTACATAGCAGCAGCCTTATCGCAAACGAAACTATTGAACGAATCCAACAGATTGCCAATGAAATGGGCTACTCCCCCAGCGCGGCCGCCCGCGCCCTGAAAACGAACCGGTCACAGGTTTTGGGTGTCGTCCTTAGCAGTGTTGATGATCCGTTCTTCAGTGAAATTCTGCAAGGCATCGAGGGTGGAGTCCAGGGAAGTGGATACAGCCTCTTCATCGCAGCAGCACACCGGGATACGGGGCGGGAGTATAAAACGGTCCAGGCGATGGTTGAACATCGTGTGGATGGCATCATTATTTGTTCCACCTCTTTCAGCGAGAAACAAAGCGGGCAACTCCTCCAATACGGAGTCCCCATGGTGGTGATCAATAATCAGGCCGCGGAAGATTTCCGTTTCTCGATTTATCATGACGATGTGGATGGAAGCCGGCAAATCACCCGCCATCTGATCGAACTGGGACATCGGAAGATCGCCTACCTCGGCAATTCACTCTCCGGGCGCACCACACTGGACCGCCTGACCGGGTTCCGTTTAGAAATGGAATCCAACGGGTTGGCAATTCCCGCGGAATACATTCATGAAGTGTCGGGAGGCAATCCCGAAAATGGGATCGAGGCCTCAAAGTACTTCCTTGCTCTGCCTCAGCGCCCCACAGCCATAGTTTGTTACAACGATATGCTAGCCATCGGCGTGCTAAAGGGTTTGCAACAACTTGGCGTTCGGGTGCCTGAAGAAATTTCAGTCACCGGATTTGACAACATCATATTCTCTGCATACACCAATCCGCCGCTGACTACCTTTGATCAGCCCAAGCGTTTCATCGGCATGGAAGCCGCCCGGCTTCTGCTGGGCTTACTCAAGCACGAGTCGGATGACGGCGAAAAGGTCAAGATGCTCAAAGGCGAACTTCTTGTACGCGCCTCCACCGCCTCCTCCATCTCCCGATAAACTGGAACTTACATGCATCACAAATTTCAACTGACTTCAGCAAACCTTCATTTCCTTCCCCGCTCGTTGACACTTCATGCGGATATGGAATACGCGCTGACTCGCACAGATACCCAACTGGCTGTACTCGCCCCGAACGATTCCGAATCATTCCACGCCTTCACCGGAGAATGCTCCGAACTGGCTGGTCAAACCCTTATGCTTTGCCCTCTCAATGCCACCAACGCCACCGCCCTGCGCGCCGGACTGACTTGGCTGCAGCCTCGCCCGCTTGGACTCAAAACATCCGCTGGCATGGGTGATCGCCTCGGGTTGGCAACGCCCGGACATGTGCGCGCCGTGCGCGCTACCAGAAGCAAGATTGCGCCCATCTTTTCCCAGCAATCCATCCGTGAGATGACCCGCACCGGGCGTACCCCTCAACAAGTCATGGATGATGCCACGTGGGGTATCTTCGCCGAAGGCTGGCAGGATGGCGTCGGCGCTGACGCTGACCATCTCAAGACCCCTGCCGATATTGACACCTGTCTCGCTGTTGGATTCTCCTTTTTCACTATTGACCCTGGCGAATATGTAGATAACCGCGCCGAATCTGCCAGCCTGAACAGACTGCGCGAACTGGCTGACATCCTCCCCGTTGACATCCAGACGCGCGCCAGCGGATTGCTGAATAAAGTTTTCGACATTGAAGGGCTGTCCGTACATCTTGACGAGCCCACCCTGCTCAAAGCCGCGGTCAAATATGGGCGCGCCATTGCGCATGTTGCCAGCATGTACCAGCACCTTACAAAATCCGCAGGTCAGCGCCCCTTCGAGCTCGAAGTCTCGGTGGATGAAACCGAACAACCCACCTCACACGCCGAGCACATCTACATTGCCAGCGAACTTAAGCGGTTGAATGTGCAATGGATCAGTCTTGCGCCGCGTTACGTGGGGCGCTTCGAAAAAGGCGTGGACTACATCGGTGACATAGCCGCCTTCGAAACTGATTTTGCAGGTCACGCCGCCATCGCTCGACAGTTTGGCGCATACAAACTCAGCCTGCACTCCGGCTCGGATAAATTCAGCATTTATCCCATCGCCGCGCGTCTTTCAGAAGGATTGGTTCATCTCAAAACTGCTGGCACCAGTTATCTCGAGGCCCTGCGCACCATCGCCGCATTGGATGTGGATTTCTTCCGCGAGATTTATCTCTTCGCACGCGAACGATACGACACCGACAAAGCCAGTTACCACGTTTCTGCGGAAGTGGCGAACGCCCCGGCGCCTGATTCCGTTACTGATTGGGCATCCCTGCTCGAGCAGTTCGACGCCCGCGAAATTTTCCACGTGACCTTCGGTTCGGTATTGACCGACAAAACCCCCAGCGGACAATTGCGTTTCTATGACCGCTTCGTATCCCTCCTGCGAGCCAACCCCGAGGCCTACGCCGCCAACCTCGAAAAACATTTCGTGCGGCATCTCAAGCCGTTTGTTGATTGATGTCATTGCGAAGGAGCGAAGCGACTGAAGCAATCTCCTGTTTCGTTTCGCAAAGACACCTGCAAAAATAAATTATGGATAATTCTCCTTTCCAAAAACTCTATGACATCTCCGGTAAAACTGCCGTGGTTACTGGCGGTGCAGGTGTACTATGTGCCGTCATGTGCCGCGCCCTCGCACAAGCCGGTGCGAAAGTCGCCGTGCTGGACTTGAACCCCGATGCCGCCGAGCACCTTGCCGCTGAAATTCGCTCCACCGGCGGCGAAGCCATCAGCGTGGTGTGCAACGTGCTCGATAAAGCCTGCATCGAGAGCTCTGCACAGGAAGTATTAGCGAAGTTTGGGCATGTGGATATTCTCATCAATGGCGCAGGCGGCAACAAGCCGCAAGCCACCACTAATCCTGAGCAATCCTTCTTCGACCTGCCCGCCGAAGCCCTGCGCTGGGTCTTTGACTTGAACCTGATGGGCGCGATCTTGCCGAGCCAGGTATTTGGGAAGATCATGGCAGGGCAAAAGAACGGCATCATTCTCAACATATCATCCATGAATTCCTTCCGCCCATTGACCCGTATCCCGGCATACTCGGCGGCGAAGGCGGGCGTGAGTAACTTCACGCAGTGGCTGGCTGTCCACATGGCGCAGGAATACAGCCCGAACATCCGCGTTAATGCCATCGCACCGGGATTTTTCGTCGGCGAGCAGAACCGGCGTTTGCTCCTGAACGATGATGATTCCCTCACGCCGCGTGGACAGTCTATCATCTCACACACACCGATGGCGCGCTTTGGCAATCCCAATGACTTGCTGGGCACCGTCCTGTGGCTCGTTTCACCTGCCTCAGCATTCGTCACCGGCATCGTTGTCCCCGTGGATGGCGGGTTCTCTGCATTTACTGGCGTTTAAGCTGGTAGAAAATGATCTACTCACAAAAGATTGCCCCGCAAGGAAAACTGCTCAACGAGCGTGAAATCCTCGAGACCCTGCATACTGGTCTTGATGGGCAATTTGCGCGTCAAAAATTATTGGTGCTCATCCCTGATCACACACGCTCATTACCAATGCCATTCCTGTTCTGCACGCTGGTGGATATTCTCCACGACATAAAGCAACTGGATTTCATGGTTGCATTGGGGACGCACCCACCATTGAGTGACGAAAGCCTGAACAAACTGGTTGGCATCACAGCAGAGGAACGCAGGACAAAATATAAAAAAATTGGATTGCTCAATCATGCCTGGGATAATCCTTCAGCTTTGGCCACGCTTGGGTTCATGGAGCAGGATGAAGTCCGCGCGATTGCGGGCGAACGCTGGCACCCCTCCCTGCCAAACAGAATCCCGATCCGCATCAATAAGGTTGCCCTCGAATATGATCACATTCTCATACTGGGTCCAACATTTCCGCATGAAGTAGTCGGTTTTTCGGGTGGAGCCAAATACCTGTTCCCCGGCATTTCAGGCGCAGAGATGATCAACGCCACGCACTGGTTGGGCGCTTTGGCGGGCGTGGTTGAGACAATCGGCATCAAGGAGACTCCCGTACGGACGATGATCCATACCGCAGCGGAGCGATTAACGACACCCATTACCCTGATTGCTTTGACGGTTGATGATCATAAATTGAGCGGCTTGTTTATCGGCGACCCACTTACGGCTTGGAGTGAAGCGGCGGATCTGTCTTCAAAACGTCATATCCGCTGGTGTGAAAAACCATTTCAGAGAGTTCTTTCCTGTGCGCCGTCCATGTATGATGAATTATGGACAGGTGCCAAAGCCATGTACAAACTCGAACCGGCTGTCGCGTTGGGTGGAGAGGTTGTCATTTACGCGCCGCACCTTGATACGGTCAGTCATGTGCATGGAAAATTCATTTACGAGATCGGTTATCACATCCTGCCATATTTCCTGAACGACTGGGAGCGCTTCAAAAATATTCCGCTTGGTGTACTGGCACACAGCACACACCTGCGCGGCTCCGGCGTAATGGAAAAAAATATTGAAAAGCCCAATGTGCGTGTTACTTTGGCAAGCAAAATCACCGCCGAAGACTGCGCCCGCCTGAACCTGGGTTACCTCGACCCGGCGAAGGTGAACGTGGACGAATGGAAAGACCGCGAGGGCGAAGGCATTCTCTACGTCCCCAAGGCGGGTGAGATATTGTATCGAGTGAAATCCAGACCTTGAAAGGTCTTGAATACCATATCACCTAAAGAAAAGGAATAAGCATATGAGCAAAGCAGATATTGGCCTGATTGGCCTGGCAGTCATGGGACAGAACCTGGTCTTAAACATGAACGACCACGGCTTCACCGTCGCCGTATTCAACCGCACCGTATCCAAGGTGGACGAGTTCCTCAACAGCGGCGCGAAGGGAACGAACGTTATCGGCGTACATTCACTGAAGGAGCTGGCAAATGAGCTCAAGAAACCCAGGCGCGTCATGTTGATGGTCCAGGCGGGGAAACCGGTGGATGATTTCATCGAACTACTGCTCCCGCACTTGGAAGCGGGCGATATTATCATCGATGGCGGCAACTCGAACTATAACGATAGCGTCCGCCGCACCATCTACGTTGAATCCAAAGGACTGCTGTTCATCGGCACGGGTGTTTCCGGCGGTGAAGAAGGTGCGCGCCGCGGTCCGTCCATCATGCCAGGTGGCTCTCCCGCAGCCTGGCCGCATGTCAAGCCCATCTTCCAAGTTGTGGCAGCCAAGGTCAAGCGACCGGATGGCGGCGAAGATCCCTGCTGTGATTGGGTGGGCGAGAACGGCGCCGGGCACTACGTCAAGATGGTGCATAACGGCATCGAATACGGCGATATGCAGTTGATCTGCGAAGCCTACCACTTGATGCGAGATGGATTGGGGATGACCCCCGATCAGATGCATACGATCTTCACCAAGTGGAATAAGGGCAAACTTGACTCGTATCTGATCGAGATCACGCGTGACATCCTGGGATACAAAGACGAGGACGGCCAGCCCATGGTGGACAAGATCCTGGATGCCGCCGAGCAGAAGGGGACCGGCAAATGGACAGGCATCTCAGCCCTCGAAATGGGCATCCCGCTGACGATGGTAGTCGAGGCTGTGCTGGGACGGGCACTATCAGCGCTGAAAGACGAGCGCGTGGTTGCATCCAAGGTTCTTCCCGGACCTGAGTCCAACATTACAACCGATCAGAACGCTTTCCTTGACGATCTGGAGCAGGCCCTATACGCATCCAAACTCATGTCCTATACCCAGGGTTACATGCTGTTCCGAGCTGCCGCCAAAGAATTCAAATGGAACCTCAACTACGGCGGGATCGCGCTGATGTGGCGCGGCGGTTGTATCATTCGTTCCGCTTTCCTGGGTAAGATCAAGGAAGCATTCGATAACAATCCAAATCTCTCCAACCTGCTGCTTGACCCTTACTTTACTGAACAGGTCCTTGCCGCGCAACCGGGGTGGCGGCGCGTGGTAGCTGCAGCCGTCCAGAAAGGTATCCCCGTACCGGCCATGTCCAGCGCGCTGGCATTCTTCGATGGCTACCGCCGCGAATCCCTGCCTGCCAACCTGTTGCAGGCACAGCGTGACTACTTCGGTGCACATACCTATCAGCGCCTGGACAAACCGCGCGGCGAATACTTTCACACCAACTGGACCGGACGCGGCGGGGATGTCACCTCGACTGTCTGGAAGAAAGGGTGACCATATGATGAAATATGGACTCAATATTCCTTCGGAAGGCGCCTTGGACTTCGTGTCTCTCGGTGCGCTGAACCACCGCGTCAATTCGGGCATTGTCCCCTTCAGCAAGGCTACCGAGTGGCAGGTGCATCCAAGCGGAGGTGAGTACAACGTGGCCGCTAACCTGGCCAACTGTTTCCACTTGCGCACGGGCATGGTCTCGGCAATGGTCGATTACCCAATCGGTGATCTCATCTCTGAGCGGGTGCGTCTGATGGGCATCACCCCTTTCTACAAATATTTCAAGCACAACGGCGTCAATGGCCCCAACATGGCGACTATCTACAGCGACCAGGGCTACGGTGTGCGCGCTCCGGTCGTGTTCTACAATCGCTCCAACGAAGCCGCCGCCCAACTAAAACCTGGCGATTTTGACTGGAACTCCATCTTTGCGGGCGGCGTACGCTGGTTCCACAGCGGCGGCATCTTTGCGGCCTTGTCCGAGACAACAGGCGAAGTAATCATTGAAGGCATGAAAGCCGCCAAAGCCGCCGGAGCAATCACATCATTTGACCTGAACTATCGCGCCAAATTGTGGAATATCTGGGGCGGGCAGGAACGCGCCCAGGCGGTCATCCACCGCATCGTGGAGGACGTGGATGTGCTGGTCGGTAACGAGGAGG
>Ga0315273_10000335_pt1 | contig 47373 bp, 42 predicted proteins | sample YL17G02_0_MG_FD_205753 | JGI IMG/M metagenome (GOLD analysis project Ga0315273, IMG submission 205753) | Sediment microbial communities from Yellowstone Lake, YNP, Wyoming, USA - YL17G02_0 | ecosystem: Environmental > Aquatic > Freshwater > Lake > Sediment | place: USA: Wyoming | collected...
CCAGTTGGACGATCGTTCGACTGGAAAGGTTTTGGAGACCCTCAATTGGAGACCCTCAATTGGAGGCCCTCAATTGGAGGCCCTCAAAATGAGAACTCTCAAAAAGTTTCGTTCGCCTATCCTGCAACCCCAGCACCTTCGCCGTCTGCTTGATGAATGAGAGCGTCACCGCCGCTGGCAGCAAGACGCCGCGTGAAAAGGCCGATCAATACTTATCAACAGTCGCCCTTTGATGTTCACGGTACGGGAATTGAAGTCGAAATTCTGTAAACGCTCAAACGATAGAAAAACCAGGGTGCCGTCTCCGACAACCTGGTTTCATCCCGCCGATGTGCTGTGCTCGCTAGTTCGGTTTCCCGCCGACGGGCAAATGTTCGAATTGTAATCTTGCCTGCAACAGAGCAACCCGTATGGCGATCTGCTGCAATCGCTCTTCGAACACCTGCCGCGTTTCGGCATCGAGAGTGGAGATAACGAAATCCCGCAGGGCCTTACAGTGCCGCACATGTGCGTCTACGAGGGCGGTAAGTTTATCAAAAAGCCCGGTAGCGTCGGTCGCACATACCGCGAGTAACCGAGATAGGTCTGCGGCTATAGCACTGGATGCATCTGCGCCCGCCACAATTGCGTCGAGCTGTAACGCAATTCCTAGTTTAGTCTCATCCACCATACAACACCCCCCGTGAAAGTGTGAGAATGAATACCACATGCTGGTATACCAAATGTCCACAACCGCGTCAAACGCAGCCGAGAGCGTCCCCTTACAGTCTCAGCACCTTCGCCGTCTGCTTGATGAGCGAGAGCGCCACCGGCGCGGGCATTAGGCTGTAGGACGGCACATCGTCGTCATCGTTGATTATCCACGGCGTCTCGATGACTTTTATCTTCCCGTCGTGGAGCACCGCGGAATCCTGAGCGGAGCCCGCAACCGCGGGCGCAGCCGAAGGATTGAGTTCAAAACTATACGAGGGCGTGAGCTCGTAGTCGTCCACGTACTCCCTTGCCCGCGCCGCGGGCACCGAGTTCTTGAGGAACGCCTTGGGCACGCCGCGGAGCGTGAGGAGGTGCTTGAAGACGAGGTCGTCCGCCTCGAGCCGCTTGCGGATGGGTTCGATGCCGAGCTCGTCGCCCTCCTTCGTCACCATTCGCGCGCCGTTGCACGACACATTGTCGCAGATGAGGTAGAACTCCCCTTTCTCCTTGTCGTAGCCGATCTTCTCGGTCAAGGCAAGGCGGATGTTGCGCGGCGTCTTGCACACGGGACAGATGACGCGCGTTTTGATGCGCTCGTCGATAACCGCCTCGGGCACGTCGATGAAAATGAAAAAGTCGGGATCACTCCGATAGCCGAGGAGTTCCTTCAAAAAAATGGAGTAGCTCACCTGGTCCAAGCCGCGCGGGAAACCGTCGATGAAAATAGCCTGCCGTGGCCGCCTGCTGATCTCATACTTCAGGAGCGCGATCATGAGCTCGGTCGAGATGAGCGACGTCTGGTCGCGTCCTTCGATGATCTTGATGGTGTCCTCGATGTTGTGGAAACCGCGGTAGTTCTGCGAAAGGAAGTCTACCAGCGCCGCCTTCCGCTCCGGCGAAGATAAGCTGGCATGCACGTCGCGGACGATGTCCCCCACCGAAACGTGGCCGACGTGCTCTTTTCCCACGGCCTCCATGAAGAGCTTCGAGTACGTTCCCTTTCCCGAATTCTTCTTGCCGATAAGGTACGCGACGAACGTCTTGCCGCTCTTGAGATACGCGCGGAGCCGTTCGATTTCGTTGCCCGCCTTCGCCTCAAAGTAGCGCTTCCGGCTCTCGGGATTGTTCAAGTCGAACAATTCGGTCACACCCGACGTCTTGGTTTTAAAAATGGGAAAGTCTAAGTTGCGCATATGAATAGGGTTTAGGGACTAGGGTTTGGGGTATAGGAAAACTATTGCCTATTCCCTAGACCCTATGCCCTTTTTTGATTTCCAATCCTAGCTCATCCAGTTGTTTCTTGTCCACCTCGGCCGGCGCGTCCATCACCGCCGTCTGGCCGCCAGCGCTCGCCGGGAACGCCATCACCTCGCGGATACTCTTCTCTCCCAGAACCGCAAAGAGGAACCGGTCGAGGCCGGGCGCAACACCGCCGTGCGGCGGCACGCCATAGGTGAACGCCTCGAGCATGTGCGCGAAGTGCTGCTTCTGTTCTTCACTGAACCCGATAAGGTCGAACACCCTTTCCTGCACCGCACGCTCGTGGATACGGATGCTCCCGCCGCCGACCTCGTAGCCGTTCAATACCATGTCGTGCTGGAGCCCACGTACCTTCGTCGGATCGGTGTCGAGGAGTTTTACGTCCTCCGGGTGCGGCGCCGTGAACATGTGGTGCGATGGCGCGAATTTGGCCGCGCCGGAGCCGTGGAAGAAATCCTCTTTTGTCTGCTCGGTGAAAAGCGGGAAATCCACAACCCACGCGAAGGCGAGCTCATCCGGGTCCTTTTTATTCTCTCGCAGGTCCGGCTTGTCGCTGCCGTATTTCGCCACCGCTTCCTTGTGCGGAATGCGCGGCCACGGCGACTTCGCGATACGCTTTTCGGGAAAAACAGCCGCCACGAGCTTTGTAAAGAGGTCTTCGGCAAGCTGCAAAATGTCTTCCTGTGTTACAAAGGACATTTCGAGATCGAGCTGGGTAAATTCGCCGTAGGCGCGGTCGGCTCGCGGATCCTCATCGCGGAAGCAACGCGCGAGCTGAAAATACTTCTCGAATCCCGCGACCATGAGGAGCTGCTTGTACTGCTGGGGCGATTGCGGGAGCGCATAGAATTTCCCCGGCTGGAGACGCGACGGGACGAGAAAATCGCGCGCGCCTTCGGGCGTCGTCTTAGTCAGGATGGGAGTTTCTATCTCGATGAAGCCGCGCTCGGTGAGGTACCTTCGCATGAACTGTGCCGTCTCGTGCCGGAGCCGCAGATTCCGCTGCATCCGCTCGCGCCGCAAATCGAGATAGCGATATTTCATCCGCGACTCCTCGTTTATCTCGCTGCCGTCGGTGTCGACGGAGATTGGCAACGCCGCCGCCGCATTCACGATCTCGAGCCGCTTCGCCTCGACCTCATACTTGCCGTTCGGAAGCCTCTCGTTCACCATCGCCGGCGGACGCGGTTTGACGAGGCCGGTTATGTTCACTACGTACTCGAGCCGCAGCTCCTGGGCCTGCGGCAAGACGGCCGGGTTCAAAACGACCTGCACAAGGCCGCCCCGGTCCCGCAGGTCAACGAAAATGATCTTCCCGTGATCGCGCCGCGCGTGCACCCAGCCGGCGAGCTCCACTTCCCGTCCCTCGAGTTTGGCGATATCCCCAATGGGCGTTTTCATGCGTAGTTCGTATGTGGTAGTATAGGGTAATGATTGATTTTTCTCAAATGGCGGTACGGCTCGCGGTCGCCATCGTCCTTGGAGGGCTCATGGGCCTCGAGCGTGAGCTGGTCCATAAGGAAGCGGGTATCCGCACCTCGATGATGGTCGCAGGCGGCGCGGCAATCTTCACTATGATCGGCCTCGAACTTCCCTACCTCATCGCGCCGTCGCCCGCCGCAGTTTCTGCCATTATCGCCGGCAACGGCGGTTTTCTAAACCTTATCGCGAACATCGTGGTCGGCATCGGATTCCTGGGTGCCGGCATTATCATCAAGACCGAGGGACACGTCCACGGCCTCACAACCGCCGCGGTCGTCTGGGTCACAGGCGCGATCGGCGTCCTCTGCGGCATCGGACTCCTCTCCTTCGCCGCCACAGCGGTCATTGCCCTTGCCGTCCTGCTCTACCTCCTCCGGAAGATCGATCTCACGAAGACGAAGGCAGACGGCCGGTAGCGTCGTCCGTCAGCCGAAACCACCAGGGCTTTTGTGCCCAAGAACGACCCGCGTAGGCAATGCCGATGCGCCTGCCTGCCGATAGGCAGGGGGGTCTTTCATTTATCAAACTTTTCTACCCAGAACCTCCACTTCCTGCGAGACCAATACAATCCGGCATACCCTATTCCAACCCGCGGACCAAATGTAATACTTCCCTTCGAGACTCGAACACCGCGATCCTCGAACCAAAGACCGTTTTTTTTCGTCGCCGACAGCCCATTCAGCTTCTTGTCGACGTGTAGTTTTTTCGTAAGACGTGCCGGGCCCGCTGCGCCGACAACTCCCCTCAAAAGCACTGCCGCCGGATATCCCCGCTCGCGCGTTACGACGTTCAGCATCCAGTGCATGCCGTAGGTAAAGTAGACGTACCAGTGTCCCGGCGGGCCGAACATCGGCGCGTTGCGCGCCGTCTTCCCGCGCAACGCGTGGCTTCCGCGGTCGCGAAACCCGTCGTAGGCCTCGACCTCGGTTATCATCGCGGCGGACTCGCGCCCGTGGTACCGGCGGACCAGATACGTGCCGAGCAGATCGCGTGCGACCGCGACCGTCGGCCGGTTGAAAAAAGACACCGCCAAAACTTTGCGCGTTCCCAAAACGGTTCTCTTCCCATCCGCGTTCATCGGCGTCAATATCCCTGCCTGCCTACCGGCAGGCGCGTTTATCCGCGGCGTTACCGCTCGATAAGGTGTCCCCAGCGACGGTAGAACCAGTGTTTCACCATCTCGACGAGCACAAGGTAACCGAGGACGATGGCTCCGAGCGTCCACAAGACGTGTGCCGGCAGCCGACCGAAGCCGAACGATGCCCCGAGCGGTGTAAACGGCACCACCCATGCCGCAAGAGTAATTCCAAGGACGGCTACGACGAGCGTGGGGCTCGGCCGGCTCCGGAAGGAGGACTGTGAACTTCGAATAACGAATACCACGAGCGCCTGGGTCGCGATCGACTCGAGAAACCATCCCGCCTGGAAGAGCGCGGCATTCAACCGGAACACGAACGAAAGGATAAGGAAGGTGGCGATGTCGAAAATAGAACTCACGGGGCCGAACACGAGCATGAACTTCTTGAGAAATCCGATGTCGAACCGCTTCGGCCGCTTCAGGAATTCCGTGTCGATGCGGTCGAACGGTATCGAGAGCTGGGAAGCGTCGTAGAGAAAATTGTTCAGCAGTATCTGCGACGCGGTCATCGGCAGGAACGGCAGGAAGAGCGACGCTACCGGCATGCTCACCATGTTCCCGAAGTTCGAGGAGAGCGCCATCATGAGATATTTGAACGTGTTTGCGAACGTCTTGCGACCTTCAATGACGCCCTCGATAAGCTCGTCGAGCCCCTTATTGAGCAGGATGATATCGGCCGTCTCTTTGGCGATGTCGACCGCGTTGTTCACCGAAATGCCGACGTCCGCGGCGCGGAGCGAGAGCACGTCGTTCACGCCGTCTCCCAGGTACCCCACGACGTGGCCGTTCTCGCGGAACGCCCGGATGATCTGCTCTTTCTGTTCGGGCGCGATGCGCGTGAAGAGGTTCGCGCGCTCGACGCGACGCTGGAGCTCGCGCGGCGTCATGCCGGTAATCTCCTCGCCCGCGAGCACGCCCAGGACCGGCAACCCGAGCTCGCCGGCAATCTTTCTCGTCACGAGCTCGTTGTCGCCGGTGATGATCTTGATGCCTACGTGGTGCGCCTCCATCTTCTTCAGGGTCGCCTTGACGGTCGCCTTCGGCGGATCGAGGAACGCCAGGAAACCGACAAAGATGAGGTCCCGCTCCTCATCCGTCGCGTACTGCTCGCGTTGCCCGACGCGCCGAGTCCCAATGGCGAGCACGCGGTAGCCGTCCGCCGAGAGCCGTTCGTAGGTGGCAACGATCTGCTTCGTGACGCTGTCCGTGAGGTCGTGCCCGTCGTCGTGGTAGAAGCGCGAGACCTTGAGCACCTCCTCGGGCGCACCTTTCACAATGAGCACATACTCGCTCCCCTTCGCGAGGACAACCGAATCACGCCGGCGCGCGGCATCGAACGGCAACTCGTCCACCTTCCGCCAGTCGCTCGAGTCTATCTTCCGGAACGCTTGGATGGCGTGGTCGAGCGTTCCGCGGATGCCGGTGACATGCAAACTGCTCAAGTATCCCCACGTGAGTACCGACTCGCTCTCTTTTCCGAACCCGTCCACGTACTTAATGAGCGTGATGCGGTCCTCGGTCAAGGTTCCCGTCTTGTCGGTACAGATGAGGTCGATGCTCCCAAAGTTGTGGATGGCCTGAAGCTTCTTCACCACGACGCCGCCCTTCGCCATCTTCCGGGCGCCTTTCGCCAGATTCACCGTTACGATAACCGGCAAAAGCTCGGGTGTGAGTCCGACGGCGATGGCCACGGCGAAGAGAAAGATGTTAAAGAAACCCGTCCGGCCGAGAACAACATGAATGAGAATGACGGCGAGAACGAGAAAGAGGGTGATGCGAAACAGGAACAAGCTGAAGCTGTTCAGATTCTTCTCGAACTCCGTGACGGCGCCGGGTGCCTCGAGGCGCTGGGCTATCTCGCCCATGCGCGTCGCCTTGCCGGTGCGGACGGTAACGGCCCGCGCCCGGCCGGAGACGACGCTCGTTCCCATATAGAGCACGCGGCTCGCCTGCCTCGCTGTGGCGGTGGCCTGCCCCGCTGTGGCGGCGGGAGCCCCGTCGGCGATCTTCTCGACCGGCAACGACTCGCCGGTCAGCACCGACTCGTTCACAAAACAATCTTTTCCCTCGAGGAGAATGCTGTCGGCCGGCACGATGTCCCCCGCCGCGAGCGCAACGACGTCGCCGGGCACCACCCGGTCCACGCGCCGCTCGCGCGCCTCACCGCCCCGCAGGATCTCCGCGGTTATCTTCACTTGGTCGCGCAGCGCCTCGGCGGCACGCTCCGAGCGGTAGGTGTTCACGAAATCGATGATGGCGCTCGCGAAAACCATGGCGAGAATGATGACCGCATCGATGACGGAACCGGAGAAGCCGGAGATGACCGCCGCCGCGATGAGCAGGATGAGCATCGGGCTCTTGAACTTTCCAAGGAACGCCCGGATGGGGCTGAACCGACGGTGGTCGACGAACTCATTCGGCCCGAACTGCACAAGCCGGCGCCGCGCCTCGGTCTCGGTGAGGCCGCGCGGCGTCGTCTCGAGAAGCTTTAGAATATCCTCAGCCGAGTGTTCGGCAACGGCGGCAAGGTCAGGTTGTTTGCGGAGCATGGATATAGTATCGTGCACCGGCGGCATTGACGCAAACGAAACCCCCCGACGTACGTCGGGGGGTTTTACGTTACTGGCAATCCGTAAGCCGGATTCTGTTCCGATTTTGCCCGCCGAAGGCGTCGCAAAATCGAGAACCCTGAGTTTATCGAAGAGTAGTCCTTCGACACGGCTCAGGACACTCGGTTTTGTGGCTGCCTGCGGCAGACAAAACCGGCGCGATCATTTATCTGGGCCCTTGATTACTCGCGGGCTCGAGCGGGCACTTCCTTCGGCTTCGCTCAGGACTAGTCCCGAGTTTACCGAGGGACACGACCCTTGCACCCGGTAAGGATTTAGCCGTTTCACCTCCGCTTTTTTGTCCCTATCGCGGAGCTGGACCATCGAGCTTGGGATTGGGTCCTCCCGGTCCTTTCGAACCGGGACGTCTCTGCTCGCACCTCTATGCTTACGCACGACGGCTGTTAGCCGCTACCTTTTTAACTTCCCCTAGGGGAGCGTTGGTGTCCGGACTTTCCTCATCCCAACTTGCGCTGGAACGCGATCGCCTGAATTACCAGCCGCACTATTATACTCTCCAGAACCCGCGGCGTCAACGGGCCACTATCGATGGAACCCCAGATCCGCCGGATTATCGTCCCCCGAGATGCGGATGACGTGCCCGCCCTGTGCTTCAAATTTCTTCCGCAACCGCGCGACGGCGGCCGAGAGTTTCGCCGTGCGGGCGTCCACGCGGTCTTTCCGGACGATTCCCTTCGACCAGAAGTTCACCACGAGTGCGCTGTCCCCTGTCACACGTTTCACACCAGCCTTGATTGCAATGGTCAATGCGTGTTTCGCGGCGAGGAGCTCTCCATAGTTGTTCGTCGCTTCGGGGCCGGCGTGATGCTTACCGAACGGGTTGAGCTCACTCTTTTTTAATACCGTATGGAGTAGGTTCTTCCCGTTCGCATCCGTCACGCTTACCTCAACGCCCTCGCCGCGGCCGGTGCCGGCGTCGAAGTAGATGCCGGGCGGCATCTTCTTTTTCACACGCACCTCGTACTCTGCACCCATCCCGAGCCAGACGAGCGCCTCTTCACGGCTCGAAAAACCACGGTAGCGCGCACCGGAAACGCCCGACACGTTCCGCTCGCACGCTGGCCATCCCTCAACGACATCCTGTTTGCCGCCAGGAACCACGTACGCGTAAAACCGTTTCTTTGCGCTCATCGCCTTACCCTGTTAGAAAAGCGGATTTTTTAACGGGGCGCGCCGCTTTTTTGAGGAATGTACATGTCTCCTCCGCCACCTGCTCGGCACGGCGCGCCGTACCGTGAATTTCCGCACCGCCGACCACCGCGTGCCCGCCACCGCCGAATGCCTTGCGGAAAAATTTGCCGATGTGAATCTTGTTCTCTTTACGCCGCCACGGATTCACACCCGCACCGATCTTGAAATAGGCCGGACCCACTTTCTTGAGCCGCACCACGTAGAGGACATTCGGAGCAATATAGAACGGCGCGAAGCGGAGCTCACGCCCGGGCGGAAGACCGATAATATTGATGAACGCAACACTGCCGTCCGCACGGAGATGTTGGCGATAGAACCGGAGCAGCCGCTTCCGCTCTGCCTTTGCTTTTTGAAGGAGCGGCTGGAGGTCGCGGTCGCGGACGATCGAGGTGAGCGGCCGGGTAGCCAGCTCGCGTATGAAACCGTCCGCGAACCGTGCATCGCGGTTGTGAAAATCAATGAGTTCCTCGAGCTTCAGCGCCGGCTCTTTCTTCTCTATGGTCTGGCGTGCCGATCGAAAGTTTGCCATGTCAATGACGTCGAGCCATCGGGCGAGCTCGCGGATGTGGCGCGGTGGCCGGTAGTCAAAGTGTTTCGTGAGCGAATCGACGACGAGGTGGCATGCGGAACGGTACGCCGGATCCCACGCGCGGAATTTGTCCGGTTTGAACCGGCGCTGCCACAGCGGCTTGAGGAACGCCGTGGGGTGGTGGTCGACCCAGAACGCCGCGCGCGGGTGGTAAAAGAAATCAACGATGATGGCGGGTTGTTTGAACCGCATTGTCGGCCACCTCGATTCGAGGGAAAAATCGACCGGCTTCATGGAACCGACCGCATCGCCACGCCCCTCGAGAAAGTTCAAAAAAACGGCCGCCGAGGCGCGTCCGTCGAAGTCGTTGTGGTAGTAGATGTGGTAGGTCATGCAACTCCCCTATTGTATCCCACCATCCCCGCCGAAGCGAGGCATTTATTGACGAGGAAAGAGAATATCCCTAAACTCACGGTTCGCCGCGGGATCGAAGCGGATCTTTGCGAATAAACCAGCGAGTTCTTTATCATAAAACGCGGGATCGTCCGCAAGTGCCAGAAGCTCGTCGAAGGAAACGAGTTTGTTCTCAATTCGCTCACCGGCGTCCAAGTGGGGCGGTTGCTGGTAGCGACAATTATGAGCAATGAAGCTGTGGACGGTCCAGATAATCTTGTTGACCGGCCGCAATTCTCGCCAGAGCACCCAATCGTCCGACACATAGCCCGTTTCCTCAAGGAGCTCGCGCTTTGCGGCCGCGAGCGGCTCTTCGCCTTCGTCGAACCTCCCGCCCGGGAGCGACGGAAACGGCTGCAAACGGTTCGGCTGCTGCTGCACCTGCAGTAGGATTTTGTCCCCCACGACGGGAATGACCTGCGCCGTATCGGGCCGCCGCAACCGCTCGAAGGTCGCCGTGCTCCCGTCGAACATTTTCTGCTCCCACTGCCACACGTCGAAGATAACCCCCTTAAAGACGAGCTTCGCGTTCGGCGGCAGCTGGTGATCGGGGTTTTCCATCGCCTTACCTACATCCCATGAAACTTTTTATACTTGTCCCTTCCCGCCGCGGCGGGACCCCGCTCTATCCGCGGTGATGCGACGCATTAATTAAACCGCACTTCTTATACTTGTACACCTGGCCGGTTGCGGGATTGATCGCTCCGCACGGGCAGGGGTCATTGCGACCAACCTTGCCCGCCGAAGCTCCGCCGGAAGTGGGTCCTTCGCCCAGCGCCGCCTGTCGCGACAGGTTGCCCGCCTGGATGCGCGTCGTATCGGCAGCGGCCCTCGTCCGCTCGCCGGTGGTCTGCGCCGACTTAAATATATTGGAAAATATCCACGCGTTGAAGTTCGCCCAAAAGTCCTTGAAGAGCCGGTGCGCCTCGTGCCGGTACTCGACCAAGGGGTCCTTTTGCCCGTAGGCGCGGAGGCCGACGGATTCCGAGAGCGCGTCGAGATTCTCGAGGTGTGTCATCCAGAGGAGGTCGAGGATGCTCAGAGTGCGCCCCGCGGTCTGCGGATCGCGGACGGCCTCGGCGCTCCGTTCGCTGATGAGGGCGTTGAGCACTTCCGGCGTCGGCTCCGCGGGGAACGGATGCACGGCATCCGCAAGCCGCGCTTCCTCGAACGCCTGTTTGAGATTCTTCGGCGGGCTGTTTTCGGTTGCCTTGCCCGCCAAAGCGCCAGCGTCGGCGGGTTCCTCGCCCTCCGGCGTGGCGGAGGCAGCCGTCGTGCCGAAGAAGTTCGTGAGCGCCGCCGCATGTTCCCTCGCTGCCTCGGCGACCACATCGGAAAATTTTTCCGTCCCCATGAGTCCCAAGATATCCTGCCGGCGCTTGTAGATCGATGTCCGCTGCTTGTTCAGAACATCGTCGTACTCCAGGAGGTGCTTCCGGATATCGAAGTTCGCCCCTTCGATCTTCGCCTGTGCCTGCGCCACCACCTTCGAGACGAAACTCATTTGGATGGGCTCGTCCTCGGGCAAATCGAACCGTTCCATCATGCTCTTGATGCGGTCGCCGCCGAAAATGCGCAGAAGGTCATCTTCAAGCGAGAGGAAGAACTGCGAGGAACCCGGATCTCCCTGTCGGCCGGCGCGACCGCGCAACTGGTTATCGATACGCCGGGCTTCGTGCCGTTCGGTGCCGATCACATGGAGCCCGCCGAGCCCGACGATGCCCTTCGCCTCGTCTGCATTGGGCGGATTCCCGCCGAGTATGATGTCGACGCCGCGGCCGGCCATATTGGTCGCAACTGTCACGGCGCCCCGCCGCCCCGCCTGCGCGATGATGGCGCCCTCACGCTCGTTGTTCTTCGCGTTCAGCACCTCGTGCGGGATGCCGGCCCCGGCGAGGTAGCTGGAAAGGAGCTCGTTCTTCTCAATGGAGGTCGTGCCGACCAGAACCGGCTGGCCCTTCGCTCGTCGCTCACCGATGTCCCTGACCACCGCCCGCCACCGCGAGGTGGCGTTCTTGTAGATCTTATCCGCGGCGTCGGCCCGGATGAGAGGCCGGCGGGTCGGAATACTCACCACCTCGAGGCCGTAGACCTTGAAGAATTCTTCGGCTGAGGTCTGCGCCGTGCCCGTCATACCGGCGATCTTCCCGTACATCCGGAAGTAGTTCTGAATGGATATCTTCGCATACGTCCGCGACTCCTGTTGCACCGCGACGCCCTCTTTCGCCTCGATGGCCTGGTGGAGGCCGCCGTTGTACCGCCGACCGCGAAGCAAACGCCCGGTGAACTCGTCGACGATGATGACCTCGCCGTCCTTCACAACGTAGTCCTTGTCACGCTGGAAGAGCGCTTTGGCGCGGAGCGACTCCTCGAGGTAGTGGACGAGCCGCAGGTGCTCGGGCGCGTAGATGTTCTGCACGCCGACTGTCTTCTCCACTTTCTCGATGCCCGCCTCGGTGATGGCGACCGAGCGGAGCTTCTCGTCCACGGTAAAATCGGTATCCCGCGCGAGGCCGACGGCTATCCGCGCGAAGGTTTTGTAGAAATCGCTCGATTCGGCATCCGGCGCGGAGATGATCAAAGGCGTCCGCGCCTCATCGATGAGGATGGAATCCACTTCGTCGATGATGGCGAAGTGGAGCGGTTTGCCGTTTAGAGCGCCGCCGCGCCGAGGCTGCACCTGATCCTCGATACGGTACGCGAGATTATCGCGAAGGTAGTCAAAACCGAACTCGTGGTTCGTTCCGTGGGTGATATCCGCAAGGTACGCCTCGCGGCGGGAGATGGGCCGGAGGAATTCCTGTTGGACGAGGAAGGCGCCGGTCGTGTCGCGTTCGCGATCGAGCGCCTGCTGGGCGTCGGTATAGAGGTGCCACTCGGGGTCGTAGAGGAATGCAGCGTTCGGCACGAGACAGGCCACCCGGAGGCCCAACGCGTGATAGATCTGACCCATCCAGACGGTGTCGCGCCGCGCCAAGTACTCGTTGACGGTGACGACGTGGACGCCCCTTCCCAGGAGAGCGTTCAGATAGACCGCTGGCACGGCGGCGAGGGTCTTGCCCTCGCCCGTTACCATCTCGGCGATGGCGCCGCGGTGGAGCGCAATACCCACCATGAGTTGCGTGTCGAACGTCCGCTGGTTGAGCGTCCGCACCGATGCCTCGCGCGCGAGCGCGAACGCCCGCGGCAGGAGTTCATCGAGCGGCGTACCCCCCTTCGCTTTCGCACGGAGATCGTCGCTCGCGGCGCAGAGCGCCGCGAGGTCGAGCTGCTTTGTCGCCGGCTCGAGCGCGTTTATCTCGTCGACGATCACGCGGAGGTCCGCGACGGATGACGAACGAAAAAGTTTTTTGAGCGAATCGAACATAGACCGATAGTGACGCTGGCACGCGACGCGAGGTGGTACCCCTACGCGTGACGTCCACGGCGGCGCGGAGCAAGTTTCGTTCTATATTTCTCTATCTCGAGTGTCAGCTTCGTTTTCAGCACATCGATCGCTGTACGCACATCGGCATCGTAGTGCACCGCGCGGAGGACCCTCCCGGGCAACCGCAGGTCCGCCTCGGCCATGAACACCGCCCCCTTGTGGTGGTGGGTTGTCGTTCTGGCAACTTCGAGCCACATCTCGACCTCCCCCTGGGCCTCGAATTTCCTCACGAAACGGTCGAGACCGCCGAGCTTCGCAGTAATATATGTTTTAAGGCTCGGTGTCAAGTCAAGTCCTGTCGCTTTGGTGGTTATATTCATACAGGTATCTTACCAGCGATGTCCCCCACTGTCACGCGATGCGCACGCGGAAATAAAAACATCCCCCGCAGAGCAGGGGATGTTCGGAAGGCAACCTTACCTGCGAGCCTTCTTCGCTTTCTTCTTCTTGGCCATTGCGCTAGCACGAAGCTTAATTTTTTATATTGGGTTGCCGACTACCCCAATCGAAATCGACATGAAAAAAATTTTCCTCTTCGATACGCTAAGTATAGCACACCCCACTCAACACAATGGTGTACCTGTGGATAACTCCGACACACCGCTCACCCGATGAGAGCGTGTTCAGGAAGAATGAGTACCTCTTCCTCGAGCCCGATGCAAAATTTTTCCCGCACGGCGCGTTTCACACGCTCGATAAGCGCGAGCACATCCGCTGCACGCGCTGCCGACACGTTCACGATGAAGTTCGGATGCTTCGGCGATACCATCGCACCGCCAACCTGCATTCCGACGCATCCCGCCTCGGCAATAAGGTATGCTGCCGGCACCACCGGGAACGGGTCGGTCTTTACGACGACCGAAAAACCCTGACGAATCGCGGCCGGAACGCGCTCCAGGGGCACATTTTTGAAGACGCTCCCGGCGTTGGGATACTCCATCGGATGCCGGGTCTTTCGATAGTCTATCTTCTCCTCTACCGCCGCCCGTATCTTTCCCCGGTCGCCCGGACGGAGTTCGAACGTCACTTCGGTGACAATCTCGCCTCCGCACCCCGAGCCCGTGGTTCGACCATGCTCACCACCCTGAGCGACAGTCGAATGGGCCGAGGAGCCGTTGGTTTCTTTAAAAATGCTCGAGCGGTAGGAGAAGCGGCACTCGGCGTTATTCCGCGTCTCCTCCACGAGCGTTTCGATGTTGAGGCTCCGCACGCTCGTGACGGCGTCCTTCGTTTCACCGCCGAAGCAACCGGCATTCCCTCGCACCGCGCCGCCGACGGTCCCGGGCAGTCCGCCGGCCCACTCGAGGCCGCTCAAACTTTTTTCGGTCGCGGCGGCGACGAGTTCCGCCATCGGCACGCCCGCGCCGACGCGCACCTCGTTCCCGCGCACCTCAATGGAGCGGAGCGACGGCCGCAGCACGAGGCCGTCGAAGCCGGCGTCGCTCGCGAGAACGTTCGTACCGCCGCCGATGATGAAGAGGCCGAGGTGCTCCGCCGTCGCATCGCGGACGGCATCCTTGAGCTCGCCGACGTTACGGGCGTCAAAAAAGAACCGGCTCGGTCCGCCGATCCGGTAACTCGTGAGTCCGGCGAGCAGGACGCCCGCCGTAAAATGTGGCGCTGTGTGTTCGTCGGTCATTCGCCAGGTGCGACGCGCAGATCCGCTCGGAGGGTGGCAGGTGCCTGCCTACCGGCAGGCAGGGTGACCCCATCTACTGGGAGGGTGGCAGGTGGTGACCTCCAATTCTGTTTGTTATGAATGAGTGCTCATCCTGCCACCCTCCCAGTAGACCATCTCTCAAAGTGCTCATCCTCCCACCCTGCCTGCCAGCAGGCAGGCCTCGGAGCGGACCGAAAACGACTACCACTTCATAGTACCTCATCAATAAGACAAGTTCAAAAACAGCAGGCCGGCAGAGGAATCCCCTGCCGGCCCGATGAATAAAGGCCCATCACCAAAACGAAGAACGAGGTGGAGCCTCTCGGAATCCGGGTCCCTCATACCGAGTTGTGACTTCCGACCGCGATGATGGCCGCCGCCACGACTCATGATGGCTCCGTTCGTGATAACTCGGCGCAACGAATGCTGCAGCGAGCCCACGGGCACCGGGCATCTGCCGAATATCCGGCACCGGTCTGAAACACTGGAGATCGGCCGAGTCCACACGAGTGTATCGAAGGTCTCGTTCTCCCACCATCACCTCAGCCGGCAGAAAGTGTAGTATCCCGCCAAGCCATGCGATCGGCTGCTCCGGAAATCGGCGCTCGGCCTGTTTCCTGAGCCGCTTCCGTAGTGCCCGCTCAGAGGCACTCCGGCCCTGCCCTTCCTTCTCTGTCATATGACACCTCTTTGAGGATGAAGTAGCTATACCCACAACGACAATTCCACTCTATATTCGTTATACAATCCTCCAAGCTTATATGTCAAAAACCAAAAACCCCTTGCGGGGTTTTGGCCAAACAGATTTGAGAGATACCTCGGTCGACGTCGTCGTCGAGGCATACATCACTCATTCGCCGGTAGTGTAGCACGGAAGCTCCCTGAAAGTCAAACCCCGCACCGATCAGGGCACTTCGCCTTCCACCGCGCCTCGCAACACAGGACGTCTACCACCCCAGTAACAGAATTTGGTAAAAAACAGCTTTGCAGCGGTGCCCGGCCCGCTCCGTCGGAGCTTCAGCGAGGCTGAGCAGGCAGGCCCGCTTCCCCCGCCGCCTTCTTAAAGACAAAGAGCTTGTAGCCGAAATAATTCCAGAAGAGCGTCGCGAGAATGCCGGTGAGCGGCGCCACAATGTTCACCCAGTGCTCCGGCGAGATGATGCTTGACTGGTTCACCCGCACGAACGTCGCGACGCCCACATTCACGAAAAAGCCAGCGATGGCGATCGAGTAGAACTTGGTGACCTCGCCCGCCGTAGCGGCGGATGTCGAGGAGAATGTCCAGTACTTGTTCCAGAAGAAGCTGTTTGTTGTCGCAACGAGGAATGAGACCGCTTTGAGCGTCGCGAAGAGCACGGTCCCGGGCAGCGCCCAGAAGAACGTTTCCACATTGAACACTCCGAGGTCGACGGTCGTGTTAAGCACGCCAACGGCAGCGAACTTGGCGAACTGATAGATAGAAGGAAATCGCCGCCCAATGAGAGATGCAACGGCGAGCGCGGCCGGCGCACCAAGGAACATAAGCACGAAGAATCCTACGCGCACCAAGAGCGACGGCGACTGGACGTTGTTCGCGATGATGGGCTGGCCCAGGAGACCGACCGCCGCGCCGATAGCAAGCCCGCACAGAAGATCCTTGCGTGTCATATTCATAGCGTCTTTGTTGTTTTGATTATTTTTTTGAAATCATCCGCCCGCAGGCTCGCACCCCCGACCAAGGCGCCACCCACGTCCCGATAGTGTAGAAAACTAGCCGCATTCTGCGAGGTCACGGAACCGCCGTACAAAACCCGGCATCTGACATCTGACACTTGACGCGTGACACCTTTAATAAATTTGATCATGAGGAGCGCATTCTCGGGGGTGTCGGCGTTGTCCTGCGATTTTGCCGAACGTGCCGTGCTGATGGCCCAGACGGGCTCGTAGGCGATGATGAGCGAGTTATGAATCTTGAATTTCGAATTATGGATGCCGTTTAAATCTCTTTTAAGCTGCACCTTAACGTAGTTTTGTGCCTTCCTTAATTCATAATTCCTACTTCCTGATTCGCGCTTCGATTCGCCCACGCAGAGAATGACCCGCAGATGAGCCCGGAGCGCGGCAGCCACTTTTTTATTGACCATCGTGTCCGTCTCACCCTGCGCCCGCCGCTCGGAGTGGCCGATGATGACGTACTCCACGCCAAGCTTTTTGAGCATCGCGGGCGACACCTCGCCGGTGTAGGCACCCCGCGGTTCCCAGAATACATCCTGTGCCCCCACCTTTGCCCGTGACACCTCACGCTTGATACTTGATATGTAAACGAACGGCGGGCAGACAACGACGCCCTTCGCATCCTCCGCCCGCGCGAGCCTTACCGCCTCGGCAGCGGTTTGAGGATTCATTTTCCAGTTAGCAACAAGTAGTTTACTCATGGGGAAGGGTTCATTTTCTCCCTCAAATCTCCGCACTCCGACCGCGGTCGGAGGAGGGTAGATTTGAGAGGATCCCACCGACCTTTCATTACTACTGCGACGGCGGGACAATTGGCGACGAGGAGTTTCGGCATGGGTACTATTCTAGCATAAAGACCTGATTTCAGATGCCCTCTCCGGGCTTGACCATTTGTCCCTGTTTTGCCTCCGGCTTCGGGATGAACGGATCGCTCGTCCCCTCGACCACAATCCCTAATTCGATCAACTCTTTACGGGATATCGAATTGGTCAGATTGGAGACGGTGATCTTTATCGCATTCTCGCCCGATTGCAAAAACGACAGTTCGCGGATGGCGCTCCCTAAACATTCCCCAAGGTTTGCCGTGTCTACACCTTCCGCCAACAGCGCTCTCTTTATCTCGGGGTCAAGTGGGCTATTTATATGGAGCCATGGTCCGTTCAGGTTCTCGGGATCCGGCCGGTACAGCTCGAGCATCATTCCTCCGATGAGAACCTCCTTCACGTTGAGTATATGCAGGGTTCGATTTAGTGTCTCCCAGCCTTGCACGTCGACCTCCCCAGCTTTAGGATCCTTCGTCTCATATAATTTCTTAAGATGATCAGGGTCGGAACCAACCAGGTTGGGAGTGCCATAGCCGTTAAATGTGGGAACGATATAGAGAGGAAATTTTCTGATTTCAGGATCAATACCCTTTGCGCGATTCACATTTATGAGTTGCGCCTCGGTCTTGCGAATGCTCCGGTCCTCCTCGAAAGCAAGTATCGGCAGTTCTGAATCCAACGTAGCCAGTCTCTCAAACCCTTTCTCCACGGCCGCAATACCCGGATACTCCTCTTGGAACCATTTCTCTTGATAATCCTTGTTTCCATAACGCTCCCAATAGGGATGGATCATTATCCTCACTTTGCCATTTGAATTGGCAATGCGCCTATACAAATCGACGGTTTGTCGTTCGGTGAGTTCATAAAAGTTGAGCAGATGCCTGCGCATCTTCGCCTCATACTTCTGTTCGCCTTCGGTCGGAACCGGCTCTATGAGCCCTTCTCCTTCGCCGTGCATAGAGCTAACTATAGAGTAATTTCAGGCAACTTTGTAGTACGAGAGTCCGGGGTCTGCCCGCCGTTGGCGGGATGTAAAAACCTAATTCTGCCCCACCAAAAACAAAAACCCTTCGCAGGGTTTTTGTTTTGAAACTAATCCTCTGGAGCCGCCTTATGGCTCCACAGCACTAGTCTCCCCAGAGAATGCCGAAGAAATCGAACATAGCGTATGAGTACCTACCATGGTTTACCTGTTGCGTCGGCCTTTGCGGCAGTATAGCAACCATTTCATCCGTGTCAATAGGGAATCCCTTCAATTTCCCGGGCGCAGAAGCAGAGAAGCAAAATGCCCCCGCCGAGCGGAGGTGCTTTACTTTATCGTACCGCCAAGGGGAATCTCACGTCGGTCCGCCAAGGGCGAACTGCTCTCTCAGAACATTAGTAGCCCCACGGGGAATCGAACCCCGATTTGCGCCGTGAGAGGGCACCGTCCTAGCCGTTAGACGATGAGGCCGCACCAAAAGTGTAAAATGGAAATATCAAAATGTAAACGGCGGGGCCGCTAACGAGCTAACGAGCTTTTATCTCCTCTACCACCTTCTCGAGCTCCATCGCGTGCGAACCCTTCACGAGCACGAGGTCGCCGGCACGCACGAGCTTGCCAACCGGTTCGGCTGCTTCCTCGGCACTCTCGAATGAACGAATGTTCCGTCCCGAGAGTCCCACGCTCTTGGCGCCTTCAGCGATGAATTTCGCCTGCGCGCCGACGGTGATGAGCACATTGGCGGTCTGCCCGGCGAACCGGCCGACCTCGCGGTGCGCTTCCATCGAGCGCTCGCCGAGCTCGAGCATATCGCCCAGGACCGCAACCCTCCGCTGGGCGGGGAGGTCTCCGAGTACCTCGAGCGCAGCCCGCATGGAAAGCGGGCTCGCATTGTAACTGTCGTCCAGTACCCTGCTCTTTTTGATGCCGGGAACGAGTTCCATCCGGCCGTGGACGGGGCGGAATTTGGCGAGCGCTTCCGCGATCGCAACGAGGTTCATCCCGAACACCAAACCGACCGCTGCTGCTGCCGCGGCGGCATAGGCGGCCGGTCGCCCGAAAACGCCGTGGAGCCGCACCGGCACGACATCACCGCCGTACTCGAGTTTGAACGAAATGCCGACCGGCACGCCGCTCTCCGCGCGGTGTTCGAAACGGATGATGCGAACGTCGGCGTCCGCCCCGAAGCCGAAGGTGACGACGCGCGCCGATGTCCGGCCGCGGAGTCCCGCCACCGCTTCGTCGTCGTTATTCAAAATAGCGAACCCCGCCGAGGGAAGCCGCTCGATGAGCCGCGCTTTCTCCCGCGCGACCTGGGCCGCATCCGCGTAGAACTCGAGGTGCACCGGCACCTCGCCGATAGCAGTGATGACGGCGACATTCGGACGCGCGATAGTGAGGAGCCGTCGGATGTCGCCCGGTCGGTCGGCACCGTACTCAAGGATGAGTATCTCGGGGTAGCGCTCACGCGGCATCGTGAGTAGGTTCCACGATGACCGGACGAGCACGGTCCACCAGAATCGGAGCTTCGCGAACAGCCGCTCTCCCGGCGGCGTCCCGCGGCTCACGAGCGCGAGCGACGCCTCGGGCCAGTCGCCGAGCACGGTGAGTGGCAGACCGAGCGTGGTGTTCAGGTTGCCTTTCGAAACGCGGACAACACGTTCACCGTCGAGGACGGCGGCGATGGCCATCTTGGTCGACGTCTTACCGACGCTCCCGGTGACGCCGATGACCGCGGGGCGGTAGCGCCACACCGTGAGCTGGGCAAGCTTCTTCAGTTTCCATCCGAGTATTTTGAAGAAAAGTGATCTCATTGCACAAAATGAATTATGGATCACAAATCATGAATTATGGAAGGGTGCATTCCACAACCATGATTCATAATTCATGCTTCCTAATTCGGATCCAGTCGGTCCGGCGGCACATTGTAGTACGTAAGGATGAACTGTGCCAGGTCGCGGAACGCGGGAACCACGGTCTCGGCGGCGTGGGGCGCCCCCACTGGCTCGTTCAGCTTGATGAGCACAATGAACCACGGATCGCTGGTGGGTCCGAAACCGACGTAGCTGTCGATAACGTTGTCGGTGTAGCCGCCGTGAACGAAGTCGGGTACGAGCGCCGTACCGGTTTTTCCCGCAAGCGAGTACCCCTTGATCGTCGCTATCGCCGCCTTGTCGACGGCGGACACCATCATCGCGGTGACCGCGCGTGCCGTCTCGGGACCGATAACAGTACGTACCTCCTTCGGCTCAAGCTCGGCATTCACGTACGGCCGCATCAGTTTTCCTCCGTTCGCGATAGCCGCGATCATATTTACCAGCTGGAGCGGCGTTACAGCGACCCCCTGGCCGTAGGAGGCGGTCGCAAAAGCGATGGACCGGGCACCGGGATTGAGGTTCCGCAGATCTCCCTTGAGCTCACCGGGAAGGTCGATACCCGTCTTCTCCGGAATGCCGAACGCGGTGAGATAGTTTCGGAAGGTCTGGTCCCCCGTCTGCCGCTCGGCAAAGGCGGCGCCGGTGTTGATGGACAGCTCGATGACGTTCGTCATGCTGACCGTCCCGTGCGCCTTGAGGTCCCAGTTCCGTATCGTCCGGCCGTTCAGCGTAAGCGAACCGCTGTCGTAGAAGGTCGTCGCGGGAGTTATCTTGCCCGCGTCGATGCCCGCCGCCATGGTGAGCAATTTGAACACCGAGCCGGGTTCGTAGATCTGCTGCGTCGCGGGGTTCAAAAAGTCCTTGATGTTGGCCGCGGCATAGTCGTTCGGATCGAAACCGGGCGAACTCGTCATTGCGAGTATCCTGCCCGTCTTCGGCTCCTCAATGATGACACTCCCGCCGGGTGCATTGTGTGCTTGGAGTAGGTTTGCGAGCGTCCGCTCCGCCTCTTTCTGGACGTTGGGATCAATGGTGAGTGTGAGGTTCTTGCCAGCCTGCGGCGCGACGACCTTCGCGTCTTTAACCAAACCCGACGTCCCCTTAAGGTCGCTGTCGTAGAATTCCTCGACGCCGTAGTGTCCGCTCTCTCCCAAACCGACGCGGTCGGGCCCGACGAAGCCGAGGAGGTGGCTCGCGACCGCGCCGAACGGATAGAACCGTTCCGGAACGGCGGTCACGTAGATGCCTTTCGTGTTGAGTTCTTCCACGCGCCGGGCAACCTCGTCGCTCGCCTTGCGCGCAAGGAGCTCATAGGTGGAGCTCGATTTCAAAAGTTTCTTAGCGAGGTCGGCCGCCGGCTGGTCCAGAATGGTCGCGAGTGTCTGCGCCGCCGCCGGTGCATCCTGGAGCACCTTCGGAACGGCAAACACGAGCGGGAAATCTTTGTTCGCGACCGCCGGGAGCTTGTTCCCGTTCCGGTCGGTAAAGTAGATAGTGCCACGCTCCGCCTTCAGAACCTCGGAGGCGGCGTACTGCGCTTCGGCCCGCGCCACGTAGGTGGAGCCGTTGGTCAGTTGGAGCTGGTAGAGGTGAAATAGTAGGCCTGCATAGGCAAGGCCCACAACGGCGAGCACTATCGAGAAGCGAGCGACCATGGTGTCTCTTGGGCGACGTAGCGGGGTTCGCGATCTTTTACGAGCCCGCGCGCAGCGGCAACCTGGTCAAGATTCTGGCTTGTAAAGAGCTGGAAGGCCCGGTCTTTGAGCTCGGCGTTCGCCGTCTGGACGGCGCGGATCTGCCCGTTCGTGTCGGTCAGGTTGTGGTTCAGATTCACGAGGCGATTGTAGAGCACGACCACCCATCCGGCGCCAATGACGAGCGCCACCACGAGCACAATGAGCACGCGGTTCAGGAAGGCGGTTGTGTTGTTGGGCTGGACGATGGTCATGGGGTTCGAATTACGAAGTTGGAATTATGAATTATGGGATAGTTTCTGATCATGATTCGTAATTCCTACTTCATTATTCACGTTACTACTGCTCCCCGCAGTTTCGCCGACCTGCTTCGCGGATTCCGTCTCACCTCGTCCGCGGTGGGCACGATGGGCTTCTTGGTCAGGAGTTTGAGTTCGCCGCGCCGCGCGAGCTCACGGAAGCGGTCCTTCACAAGCTTGTCCTCGAGCGAGTGGAAGGTGATGATGGCCACCCGACCGCCCGGCGCGAGGATCTCGTGGAGCAACCCGAGGAGTCGTTCGAGGTTGCCGAGCTCATCGTTCGCATAGATACGTAGCGCCTGGAACGTTCGGGTTGCCGGATTGATGCGGCTCGTCCCGCGACGATGTTTTGCGGGACCGCGCTCATACATTATCGGCACCGCTCTCTGCACGACATCGGCAAGCTCTCCGGTGGTCAGTATCGGTCCTCGCCGTTCCCGCTCTCGGATCGCCCGCGCAATGGGCCGCGCGTACCGTTCGCCGCCGTACTCGCGGAGGATGCGGACAAGTTCGTCCTCGCGGACGTTCCGCAGGAGCGTTGCGAGCGGCGGAGCGTTGCGGTCGTACGTCATGCGGAGCGGTTCATCGGCGTTGAAACTGAATCCCCTGCCTGCCTGTCCGGTAGGCAGGCCCGATCCGCCGAGTTGGTCGGAGGAAAAACCCAGGTCGAGGAGTAGTCCGTCCGCGCGTCCGAGTCGTTCGTGACGCAGTATCGCCGGCAGGTCGGCATAGTTTCCCCGGACAAGGATGACGCCGCCGCGTTTCCCGAACCTCACTCGGTACCGCGCGATGGCGTCATCGTCCAGGTCAATGGCCAAGAGTTTCCCGCCCGGCGCTATTCGCGCTCGCAATATATTAGCGTGTCCCCCGCCGCCCAGTGTACCGTCAATGAAAAAATCGCCGGGCTTCGGGTTCACAAGCGCTAGTGCTTCCTGTAAAAGGACTGGTACGTGGCGGGAACCCTCAAACATGGAACTTGAAACGGTGCGCTCCACTGCGTTCGCCTCACGTTCCATGCCTCAAAGTTCTGTTCTTTATACGAAGTACTAATAGACACTAATAGTTGCGAATCTCCACCGATCACTAATGGCCACTAAAATTTTGTTCGGAGTATGTATGATTTGCGTCTATTCGTGATTAGTGTCTATTCGGCATCCGATTCGTGGCTATTCGTACGTCAGATGCCAAGTTCTCCCAGCTGCTCTGCGATCTCGTCCGAAGCGCTCTCTGTTTTCTGCTTGTAGCGCTCCCAGCGACCGCTGTCCCAGATCTCGACACGGTTGTAGAGACCGGCAACGACCGCCTGCTTTGAGAGCTCGGCGTACTTGCGAAGATAATCGGGAATGAGGATGCGTCCCTGGGCATCGAGTTCGACATCCGTCGCGCCCGCGAGCATCAAGCGCACGAACGCGCGCGAGTTCGCCTGCGCCAGGGGCAGCGCCACGAGTTTTTGTGCAAGCGCTTCCCATTCCTTGTTGGCGAAAACGAAAAGGCAGTTGTCGAGCCCGCGCGTGACGATAGTTCCGCCCGCGAGTTTCTCCCGGAATTTCGCCGGAATTGCGATTCGACCTTTGGGATCAATATTGTGTTTGTATTCGCCGAGTAGCATGAGGGTGTAGGGATTAGGGTTTGGGAAGAAATTTTCTAGACCCTATTCCCTAATCTCTAGTTAAAGTACTGCACAGAAAGGGGCCTTTATCCCCATAATTATCCACAACTCACCACTTGGCACTAATAATACGCCACCAGGCCTCTGTGTCAAAAAATAAAAAGCCCCCGCTTAGCGTGGGCGCACTCCAGCATTTATATGGCTTCGCGAGCGTCAGACCCCAAAGATATTCACAGGTTATTAGAACGGGCGATGTTCCCTTGACAACAAGTACGGTAGGAGTATACTGGAAGCATAAGGTCCAAAGCCAGTAACAAACCAATGAAAACCTACTCCATTAAAGAGTTCCGCAGGGAGTTTCCCGACGAAAGGGCGTGCCTCGACTACATCCTCAAAAAGAAATACCCGCAGGGCAAGTATTACTTTGTGGAGGGTCGCAAGTGCTATGCGGACGCGCAGGGCAATCATATCCACCCCGTGAAGGGCACTATCTTTGAGCATTCCTCCACTCCGCTCACGCTGTGGTTCTATGCCATCTACCTGTTCTCGACTTCCCGCAACGGCGTGGCAGCGCGGGAACTTCAACGGCAACTCGGTGTAACGCTTAAAACAGCGTGGCGAATGGGAAAGCAGATACGCTCCCTTATGAACGAGGGTGGCGATCTGTTGACGGGTACGGTCGAGGTGGACGAAACCTACATCGGCGGAAAAACTCGCGGAAGGGATAAACGGCTCGACAACAAAACCCCCGTTCTCGGAATGGTTCAGCGCGGCGGACAGGTTCGGGCGTATAAGGTTAGAAACACCCGCGCGAACATCCTGCTTGGCAAGATACGCAAGAACGTCAGCCGAGGTTCGCGGATTATGAGCGACGAACTGTGGGCGTACCACCGAACGTGGGGAATGGGTTACTCCCACTACTCGGTCAATCACTCGGCTAAGGAATATGTGCGGGGTTCGGCTCATACGAATACCATTGAAGGGTTTTGGTCGCAGTTAAAGCGTTCTATTGACGGGACGCACCACGCCGTTTCCGCGAAGCACTTGCAGACTTATGTGAACGAGTTTGCGTTCCGCTATAACCACCGAGCTTTGCCGATTTTCGAGGCACTGGTGGCGAGGATATAGCTTTACCTAAAAGTTCGTGGAACTTGTCTTTGTCGGTTTTCATTTTAATAAGTCAACTATAAATCTAATTACTCCGGCTATGGCCACCAACACGGTTATTATAGCAGTTCCAGTTCTCCAAAACTCATCAAAAACATACTTAAGACCATATGAAGGGTAGGAAAAGTCCGAACCCTTTTTAGTCAAGCGGATTTCATTCTTATTTGAACCTTCTACTGGCTCAACAAATGCTACCGGCTCCTATTGTAATACTCCTCGTTCTCTACACTTTTACTGCCGTCATTGTGTGTCGTCCAAATAGGTTTCCTCCACCTTTCTTTATTTAGGTGCTTGAGAACCCTTCTTTGAGTTAAAACCAAAATCATACGTTCTAGAAGGTCAGCTACTGCTTCCTGTCTCTTTTTCAAAAGTATGACACAAAAACTCCAATTTGTCGTAAAGGGATACTCGCTTTAAAGCGGACGTCCCTACTCCAGTTTCCCGAGGAAAACCTTCTCAAGAATATCGCTCCCCACGAGCTCGTTCACACCCCCGTGGGCAACCACGCTCCCCTTGTCCAGAATGTAGGCGCGATCGACGACCGCAAGGAGCGATTTGATGTTGTGCTCGACCACCAGGATGGCCGTCCGGTGCCGTTCGTTTATCTCTTGTATCATCCGAAACATTTCCTTCACGATTTTCGGCGCAAGGCCGAGCGACGGCTCGTCCAGGAGCAATACCTTCGGGTCTATCATGAGTCCGCGCGCCACGGCGAGCATCTGCTGCTCACCACCCGAGAGCGTCCCCGATTTTGCACGCCGCTTCTGCTTCAGGACCGGGAACGTTTCCATCACTTCATCCATGCGGCGACGGACCTCGTTCTTATCCTTCACGATAAACGCACCGACCTCGAGATTTTCCTCGACGGTAAGGTGCGGAAACACGCGACGGCCCTGCGGCACGAACGCAATACCGCGCTCTACCATTTCGTAGGAGACGGGCGCGACGGGCGAGCCGTGCCAACACACGGTGCCCGACTCGATGGGCGCAAGCCCGAAGATGGCCCTGAGTGCCGTCGATTTGCCGGCTCCGTTCGGTCCCAGGAGCGCGACTATCTCACTCTCGTCGATCTCGATGTTCACACCGCGGAGCGCTTGCACGCCGCCGTAGTGAACGGAAATATTCTTTAATTCGAGGAGGATGTCCTGTTTCATGTTCCAAGGTATGCCTCTATCACTTCCCTCTTTGCTAAAACTGCATGTGATTTCCCTTCCGCCAGCAGTTCGCCGCCGTCCATCACGATGACGCGGTCGGCAAGCTCGCGGACGAGGTCCATATTGTGCTCGATGAGAATAATAGTCTTCCCCTCGCGCCGGAGCTCCTGCACGATGAGGACAACGGTCTTCGCCATCTCCAGAAAGAGGCCGGCGAACGGTTCGTCCAGGAGGAGGATGTCGGCGCGCATCGCGAGCGCACGACCGATCTCAAGGAGCTTCCGCTGACCGTACGAGAGGTTCACGGCGAGCGCATTCCGTTTCTCGCCGAGCCCCACGCGCTTCAAAATTTCTTCGGCCCGCTCGAGGTGGTAGGCACCGTGGCGCTCGAAGAGGGCGCCGAACACATTCCGCTCCGTGAGGACGACCAAGAGGTTGTCGAGAACGGTCATCTGATTGAAGAGCCGCACTTCCTGGAACGTACGCGTGATGCCGTAGGTCGGTGCCTCGTACGGCGCCAAGTGGTCGAGCGTCACCTTTCCGTCGATGGCCACAGTGCCGGAGTCCCACGACATCATCCCGGAGAGGAGGTTTATGAGCGTCGTCTTGCCCGAGCCGTTCGGGCCGATGACGGCCGTTATCTTCCCACGCTCGAAGGCAAGTGAGAGCCGGTCAACGGCATGCACGCCGTCGAACTGCTTCAGAAGGTGCTTTGTTTCGAGAATTGGCATGATGTTCTAGACGATGGTTCGGTTCGTCAATAGTTCCTTAAAGTACATGTCGAGGTCATCATGCCGCCGGAGTTCGTCCGGCGTAAACCAGCCGTACTCGAGGTGGTCGGCGCCATCAACCTTCGGCTCCCCGTTTATCTCACCGACGTAGGTCAGACGGACGACGTGTCGGCCGGGCATGCGGAGAATATCCTGCGCGGCGACGAGCCGGACCGCCGAGGTGAGCTCTAACCCCGTTTCCTCCATCACCTCTCGCTTCAGATTATCGAGGAGCGGCGTCCCGGGGTTGATGCGGCCGCCTATGATATCCCACATCCCCTTCGTGCCGGGATATTTTTCAGGTGACCGCCGAAGAAGCAAATACTTTCCCTCACGGTTCTTGAGGAGCACCTTCACCCCAACCTGTAGTTGCATGTCACCCATTGGCATGTGAATTATGAATTTGGAATTGGGAATTATGGGTATGATATCAATCCCGCAATGTTTTATTCATAATTTGTGATTCATACTTCATAACTTATATTCCCCCATCAGCCCCTGCGGCCGGTAGAGCATAAGCACGACCAAGAGCAACCCGTAGACCACTTGGCGCATTTGCGCGGCGATGTCCGCCGAAAACCCGACGAAGCGGAGTGCCTCGGGTAGGAGTACGAGGAAGAATGCACCAATGAGCGACCCCTTGAGGTTCGCGGCGCCGCCAAGAACGACGATGGAGAAAATGAACGCCGATTCCAAAACCGAGAACGACGAAGGTGCAACGAAACGGATGAATGATGCGTAGAACGACCCGGCAACCGCGGCAAGCGCCCCGCCGATGACGAATACCGCGAGCTTGTAGTTCGAGGTGCGGTAGCCGAACACCTGGATCGCTCCTTCGTCCTCCCGAATGGCCTTCAATATCCGGCCGAACGACGAGGCTGCCACCCACCGACAGACAGCGTAGGTCGCGACGAGGAAAACGAACGCGAGGAACAGAAACAGCGCGTCCGTCGAAAAATGTATGCCAAAAATATTCGGCCGCGGGATGCCGGGAATACCCAACGGGCCGCGGGTCAACTCCGCCCAATTGATGAGAATGCCGAAAACGATGTAATTGAAGCCGATGGTACCGAGAACATAGTAGTCGGATGTCAATCCGGCGAGCACGCGGCCGATGAGCAGGCTCGCCACTGCGGCGACCGCGATGCCGACGAGCATCGCGACGAAGAAGTTAACGCCGTGGCCGACCATCAGGATCGCCGTCGCGTAGGCGCCCATCCCGAAGAATGCGGCGTGTGTGATAGAAATGAGCCCCGTGTAGCCGACAATGAGATTCAAGCTCATCGCGACGATGCCGTAGATGCACACAAGAATGGCGATATGAATGAGGTATGCCATGCTATTTTTTGCCCAGGATGCCCTGTGGGCGGAAGATGAGAAAGAGAATAAGGAGAACGAACACAACGGTCCACTTCCACTCGCTTCCAATCCGCCAGATGCCGAAATTCTCGACGAACCCGAGGAGGTAGGCACCGAGGAATGCACCGGGAACGCTCTTGATACCGCCGATGATCGCGGAAACGGCCGCCGTAAGGAGAAGAACGAGCACCATTGTCGGCTGCAAGCCGGTGTCGATGCCGACCAGTATGGCCGCAGTTCCGGCAAGCGCCGAGCCGAGGAGGAACACCTTTCCGATGACGGCGTCGGTGTCGATGCCTACGATGCGGGCAACCTCCTCGTCGTCCGAGACCGCCCGAACCGCCCTGCCGAACTGCGTACGCTTCAAGATGAGCATGAGGCCGGCAAATATGACAACGCCGAGGATGACGGCTGCGAGCTGTGCCCAGGTAATGGCACCGTTTCCCACCGGTACGGCGCTCGAGAACCGATAACCCCCGATGGTCCGAAATTGCGAGGTGAAGAGCATGGCAAGGACCGCCTGGAGGGCGATCATGAGCCCGAGCGAAGCGACGACCATGACCAAACTCGACGCTTTCCGGTGCCGCAGGGGGCGAAAAACGAACCGATCGGTCAGCCAGCCGACAGCTGCGGCGCAGCAGATGCCGAGCACGATACTCACGGCAAAGTTCATCTTGAGCTGCACGGAAAAGAAGAAAACAGCGTACCCGGCAACCGCGGCGACGGCGCCGTGTGCTACATTCAGAAATCTCGCCGCGCCGAAGGTAAGACTGAAACCCATCGCCGAGATGGAATACATCGCGCCGGCGATGATGCTATTCAAGAGAAGTTGGGTGAAAATATCCATCGCTCTAACCCTTCAAGTATAGCCTGACCCTGTCGTAAGCAAAAGAAAGGGCGGCCTGCTCCCTTGTGGAGTACGTCGCCCTTCCCGATATCCTATTTGGATCACTACTGTACCACGACAATCTTCCCGCCGCGGTACTCCTTGACCGTATACGACGCCGTTGTCATGTCCCCGTCCGGACCGAGTGTATAGGTGTCTGCAATACCGTGGTAGTTCGTGAGCTGATGCAACGCATCCTTGATGGCGGTCGAGTCGGTACCGACCGTCGTCATGATCTGCACCATCGCATGGAGAATGTCGTACGCGCGCGCCGCGTACGAGTGGATCTCCTGCCCACCTGTCCGCTTGTTCATCTCCGCCACGAAGGCGTCGGGTAGTTTCGTGGATGCGGGTTCCGTGTATCGCGCGCCGTCGGCGACCGCTCCGAGCTCTGTTGGGATCTTCGGGTCGCTCCAACCATCCGCGCCGAGCAGCTGTACCGAGAGTCCAAGTTCTTTCATCTGCCGGAGTATCACGATCGTCGCCTCCGGGTATTCGGGAACGTATACCAGATCTGGCTTGGCCGCTTTTATCTTAGTAATCTCCGTCCGAAAATCACGGTCATCCTGTTGGTTCCGCTCGTCAGCCACAATGGTCGCCCCGAGGGCCTCCGCGCGTGATTTGAACACATCATGCAGACCGGTACACCAGTCGCTCAAGCATGAGAGCAATGCGATCTTTTTCTTGCCGAGGGTCTCTACGGCATACTCCGCCCCAACCTTCCCTTGATAGGCGTCCGACGGGACAAACCGCAAAACATACGGGCTGATGCCGGTTATCTTGGGGTTCGTCGAGATGGACGAAACCATCGGCACCTTCGCCTGATCGACGATCGGCGCTGCGGCAAGCGTTTCCGATGAACAGCCGGCGCCGATGATTGCAATCACTTTGTCGACGTTCACCAGTTTTGAGGCGGCGTTCGCGCCCGGCTGGCCGTCGCACTTACCGTCCTCTACAACCAATTCGATCATCCTTCCGTTCACGCCGCCAGCAGCATTCACCTCGTCGCGGGCCACTTCAATGGCGGTCTTAACGTTCTCACCTATAGCCGCAATTTCGCCCGTGAGCGGCGATATAACGCCGATCTTAATGGGTTCCTTGCTGCCGGTCGTCCCCTGCCGGTTCGAGATGCCGTAGACCACGGCGAGCACGATGATTATCAGGACGACCCACAGAATAGTTCTTTTGTTGTTTTGTTCCATTTGTTTTCTTGATTATTTCGACTTTGTTGTCCTACTTTTCGACCTTGGTTTTTTGGTTCCTGTAGCATACTCGCTTCAGGTTTCAGGTTCAAGGTTTCAGGTATTAGGCCACCTCCTGCTGATAGCATGGTTCGCAGTAGATGATCCCCTGGTAGTCAGCCGGATAGGTGGTGGCAAATTCGGCCGGGCACGCGTTCGCGCCGTGCGCATGCGGCGCCGTGTTCCGATACACACCGTTCTTCGATGCCGCGCCACCACAGGCACAGGTGCCGGCACAGAGACGATACGGGTTCCGATGCGCGAGCCGCGCGTGGTGCCGACAGCTGAAGCAGAGCGTCGGCAGGGGTACGTTCATGCGTCGGTAGAACTGCAGCTCCTGCGGCGTGATGCGGAACGCCGTCGTGCAGTTGTGGTTACACGAACCGTTGTGAGCACATCCGACTACCTCCTGCGTTATCGTATCCTCCACCTCGGCGATGGTCGCCGGCACTTTGTCCGGCGCGAGCGTTATTTTGTAATCACGTTCCTCCGGCTCGCGCCACGCGAATCCCTTCGCGGCTGCGGTTTCTTTCGTGAGCGGCGCGTGTTCCTGGCACACAGACTCGTTATAGGCGAAGGGGCAGTTCGCGTACGGGAAAAATTCACCGTAGCGATACACGGCGCCATTTGTATCGGTGAACGGCATCTCATTCATGTGCTGGATAATCTTCGTCTTGAGTTCGTCGAAGGATTCCTTGGTGTACTGTTTGTTCAAGATGCAGTAGTCCTTTTTCCGCACCGAAATGCATCCGAAAAGGTTGTTCGCATTCACGCAGGTATCCGCGTAGGCGGTGTTGAAACCGTGCCATACCCAGCACCCGAATTTCGCATCATTGACGCTGATGGAACCGATGAGCTCATACGCGTACTGGGAACCGTCGACGAGCACGTAGGCGTCGTGGCAGTTCTTCATGGTGTCGCCGTAGATGATGTTCTTCGAATCTTCGAGTTTGTCGGAGCTATAGCACTCCCTGCTCGCCTTCGAGTTGTAGAGGTAATCCCCCGTCACGTCCGTATTGTGACTGCCGTGGATATACTTCACAATGTGTCGGCGCTCGAGCGGTGCGACTGCCTCCTGAATGTGGTGGATGCCCTCGCGTGTATCGAGCCTCAGCTCCTTGAGCTTCTCGAGGTACGTTTCCTTCGTGTATGGTTCGTTCAGGATGTGATACCGCTTGTTGCGGAGGTTGAAGCAGCCGACGCAGTCCTGACAGTTCGCGCAGTTCTTCGAGAAAAAGACGTTTGTGCAGTCGGAACAATCTTTCGAGAAGGCGATCCGGTGGCACTTGATGCACGAGATGCACTCGTAGCACAGTTCCGAATTAAGCACGTCATAGCAATCGACGGTGTTCTTGGAATGCATGATCCAGTACGAGTACATCGAGTCCTCATTGTGGTCGCTCACGAAAATGAGGTAGCAGTTCTTGTCGCACGCCGCGCCGTTCACATACTCGCTCTGGACGTTCTGGATGACGAAGAGCGCAAGCCGCGGCACGTGGTACTGCAACTCACGGTACTGCTCGAAGAATGGTTTCGAAAAGTCGTAGTCGACTCCGAAGCTCAATGGATCCCACCCATCGCCGTAGAAACATTCGCTGCAGTACACGGTGTACGGCGATTTCGGTGAATAAGCCGAAACGATGTTCCGTTTGCAGAGATCGCAGACGCGCCGGTAGAGCGTCCGCTCGTTCCGCCACTGCATCCGGCGTATGCTCCGGCACGGCGCGCAGAACGTCGGTGCCGGTACCTTCAAGTGCTCGTAGAACGCGAAATCATCCGGCTCGATAATGAATTGGCCCTTACAATTCTGGCACGTCCTAGTTTCCGCCGTCATGGTATAATCACTCATTTTACATCATCCTTACATTCTTAAGTTTGTAAGGATGTCGTAGGTAGTTCATGCCACCTCCTGCTGGTAGCACGACTCGCAATACACGATTTCCGGCCGGCCGGGGGCATACGACGTCTCAAATTCGTTCAGACACTTCCCTGTTCCGTGCTGATGGGTACCCGTGTTCCGATACTCACCGTGACCTTTTGCCCTTGACGTTCGGCCCTCACACTCACAAGCACGGTGCCAGAGTTTCAAAGGATTACGCTGCGCGAGCCGTTCGTAGTGGCGGCAGTTCGGGCAGAGGTCCGGAAGCGGCAGTTTCATTTGGCGATAGAACTGAAGTTCATTTGGAATGATTTTGAACGCGGTCGTGCACTGCTCCACACACATACCTTTGTGAACACAACCAATGACCTGCTCGACGATAGAATCCGGGACATTTTGAATCCTGTCGGGAACCTGGTCGGGTGGGAGCGTGACGGCATAGTGGCGCTCCTCGGGGTCGCGCCACCGGTATCCTCGCGCGAGTGCCTGTTCCTTGGTGAGTGGGAACTGCTCCTGCGCCACCGTCTCATTGTAACAGAACGGCGAGAGTTCAGGCGGAAAAAACTCACCGTAGCGATATACCTGTCCCGCCTTGTTAGCGTACGGCACCCGGTTCATCTGCTCGATGATTTTTGGTAGTAACACCTCATATTCCTCTTTCACATATTGTTTGTTCAAAATGCAGTACTGCTTGCTCCGCAACCCTACACAGCCAAAGAGGTTCGACGAGCCTGCACAGAGATCGGCGTACTGGATGTGGTTCGAACCATCCACAACATTACAGAACTTCAGGTTGTTCACCTCCTCGACGCCGATCCCTTCATACACGAACTCGCTCCCGCCCATACCGTAGCAGTCGGAGAATTCCTTGCTCGTGAACACCCACGACGAGTGGCGGGCGTTCTCGAGGTCGAAACCGTCGAAAACATAGTGGCAGTTCTTAGTGTTGTTCAGGTGGTCCCCAACCGAGTTCACGCAGTTGGTCAGCTTGGCGAATCGAAAGATGGCACCTGCCCTCAACTTCGCGAAATCGTCACGGAGACGCCGTTCCGCGGCGCGGCTGCCGATATCTACTGCCGCGAGGCGCTCGGCATACTGTTCCTTGGTGAGTTGCTCGCCGAAGTAGATGTGTGACGCCGACCGTGCGTTCACGGCACCGAGGCACTGCTGGCAGTTCCGACAACTCGAGAGGAACGAGCTCTCGACGATTCCTTCCGATTCTTCGAGAAAAGCGCTTTGGTATGATTTATCCGTATTGATGCACTGGTACAGGTACTCGGAGTGGTGCGTGTAGGTCGCATCAAGACAATTCTTAAGTTCGACCGCCCGTGTTACGTAAGCCACATCCTCTGAATCGCGGACGGCGAACGAGAGGTAGGCATTCTTGTTGCTGTAGGACTGGTTGGTGTACTCGGAGTTCTGACACTGCGTTACCCAGATGGCGAGACGCGGCACCTGCCGGATGAGCCGCTTGAGCTGTTCGAAGAACGGTTCGGTCTCATCGAAGTCGGTGCCGTACGAGAGTGGATCCCATTTGTCCGAATACCAACACTCTCGGCAGTAGACGGGGAATGGCGTTCCTGCCGGATAGAGACCAATGATGCTCTTGTTGCAGAGACTGCATGTCCGCTTATAGAGCGTCCGCTCGTTCCGCCATGCAAATCGCCGCTGCGCACGGCAGTCCGGGCAAAACGTCGGCGGCGGAACCTGCATTTTCTCGTAGAATTGGAAGTCATCGGGCTCTATTGCGAAACCCTGCTTACAATTCTGACAAATTTTGGTTTCCTGTTTCATAGTCCTTAGACAGCCCCGACGCCCCGCCACACGGCGGTGGTCGGGGCCCCGACCGAAGCGTCGGGGTTCTGACAGATTCGTGTTTCTTTATCCATTCGCGTTATTACCTGGCCAATTCGCATTATTTATCCGCCGCACCTGCCTGCCGACAGGCAGGGCTTTAGTGAAGATGGATTGGCGATTACTCGTCGCTATTCCTAAAATTGTAGCCAGTTTATCAAACATGTCAAACATCGTAGACGGTTTTACCATTCTATTTTCTAGCTAAACCATATTGTGTGGAACAATATTGACACACCTTACCAAAAGGGTGTATTTTCCAGACATGGAACTCTCCAAGGAAGCAATCAAAAAGGCCCTGCGGAACCTGGGATTCTCGCCAAAGGAAGCCAACGTCTACCTTGCGCTCCTCGAACTCGGCAGGAGCACGGTCTCGGAGATCGCCCGCCACGCGAACATTAACCGAACAACTGGCTACGACATCCTCGACAACCTCGTGAATCGCGGGCTCGTCAGCTTGACCGGCAAGAAGCCGCGGCAGGAGTACGTCGCCGAATCTCCCGACCGACTGGAGAAGCTCTACAAGGAAGCGATCGAAAAGAATGCCGACTATCTGAAAACCGCGACGGAACTTATCCCGCAACTCAAATCCATCCACAACGTGAGCGGCCGTCCGCGCGTCCGCTTCTACGAGGGAACCGACGGCCTCATGGAGGTCTACGAAGATACGCTCACCTCACACGAACCCATCCGCGCCTATGCGACCGTGGACGACATGTACCGTGCGCTGCCGGGGTACTTCCCTAAGTACTTTAAACGACGAACAGCGAAAGGCATCAGTATCCGCGCCATCGTCCCGCGAACGCAGATCGGCATGGAACTCGCCGCGCGGAACCGCGAGGAGGCGCGGGAAACCGCGCTCATCCCGTTCGACCGATTCCATTTCTCACCCGAGATCAACGTCTACGACACCAAGGTGATGATCGCCTCCTGGCGCGAGAAACTCGGCATCATCATCGAGAGCGCCGAGATTGCCGACGCGATGAAGAAGATCTATGAGCTCGCGTGGGCCGAGGCGAAGCGCCTCGACCGTGCAACCGGCGAAACGGAAGCGCGTTAGAAGACCTCGGCCTGATAACACTCCTCGCAGTAGACAATGTCGGGCTTGTCCGGCGCGTACGCGGTCTGGAACCGGTTCGTGCATGGTGCCGAGCCGTGCGCATGCGTTCCGGTGTTACGGTAGACGCTGTTTTTAGAGTTCGCACCCCCGCACTGGCACTCACGACTCGCGAGCCGCGGTGGGTTTCGCCGCAGGAGCCGTTCGTAGTGGCGGCAGTTGGGGCAGAGTTGCGGCAGCGGCAGGTTGAACTTACGGTAGAGCTGTAGTTCTTGCTCGATAATTTTGAACGCCGTCGTGCACTGCTCGTTACACGTACCACGATGGGCGCAACCGATGACCTTTCCGACAACGTCATCGCTGACCTCGCCGATGGTATCGGGGAGAGCATCTGGTAATTCGGTAATTGCGTAATTACGTAATTCCGGCGCGCGCCAACAGTAGCCCTTCGCGCGCGCCTCCTCCGCCGTGAGCGGGAAGAATTCCTGTGCCGACGTCTCGTTATAGGCGAACTGCGACAGCTCCGATGGGAAGAATTCACCGTAACGATACTCGCACCCGCGGGAATCGACGTACGGCATCGCTTGCATCTGCTCGATTATCTTCGTCCTGAGCTCGTCGAAGGATTCTTTCGTGTATTGTTTGTTCAAAATACAGTACTGCTTACCGCGTAAACTGACGCAGCCGAAAAGGTCGCGACAATTACTGAAGCAGAACATCGAATACCTGACCGAGCGGCTGTCGACAACGCCGATACCGCCAATGACATCACCTATGTTCTTACCGCAGCACTGCGCCTCGTAGATACGCTCGGTGTTCTCCCCGAATTGCGTGTAGTCGTAGCAGTCCTTGTTGTTTTTCACAATAAGCCACATACAGTATCGGCAACGCTCACTGCCGGTCGCGATGAACGAATCGCGCACATCCTTCGAGTTGTACACATAGTCGCCCGTGGAGCGCAGGTTCTGGTAGCCGGTCATATATTTATTCGGATACCGCAGCCAGTGCTCGTGCGCCTTTTCCGCGAGCGCGGCGAGCGACTGCCGCGAATCGAGGCGGAACGTACCGAGCAGTTTGGCATACTCCTCCTTATTGTACCGTTTGTTGAAGATGCAGTACTGCTGATTGCGAAGGTTGGCGCATCCGAAGCAGTTCGAGCATCCCGAGAGGTTCTTCGAGAACCAGACGTCGTGAGAGCTCTCGCAGTTCACCGAGTTGAAAATGTTGTAGCACGAGGTGCAGTTCAGGCACTCGTAGGCGAGCTGCGTCGAGTCGAGCATCGTAGAGTCCATGCACTCCTTCGACCGCTCGAGCTCTTCGCTGTAGAGGCAGTTCTCGTCGTAGTCGGCGTTGAAGAGCAAGTAGCAGTTCTTGAGCTCGTGGTTCATGTTCGCGTAGGTCGTGTTGACCCACGTTGTGTGGATGCCGATGAGGTTCTGGTGCGGCACGTGTTCCATAAGCTCCCTGAATTGCGCGAAGAACGGCTTTGAAAAGTCGTACTCTTTCCCATATGACAGCGGATCCCACCTGTCGCCCCACCAGCACTCTCCGCAGTAGCTCGGAATCGGCCCCGCGGGGTCGTACATCGTGATGGTATCCTTGCCGCACAGACCGCAGGGACGCTTGTAAAGCGACCGCTCGTTGCGGTACGCGAGCCGGCGCTCAAGCCGGCACGGCGGGCAGAACGTCGGCGGCGGGACCTGCATTTTCTCGTAGAATTGGAAATCATCGGGCTCTATTGCGAAACCCTGCTTACAATTCTGACAGATGCGAGTTTCTATGGTCACGGTCGTACACTAGAACGAAAAATCCCTGCCTGCCGGCAGGCAGGGTCCGGTTCGATGACGAACGGTTGCTTACAGCTTTGGCAGGTTTTGGTTTCGCTCGTCATACAATTTCTGCGTTATAGCAACTCTCGCAATATACAATCTCCGGTCGGTCGGGAGCATAGGGAGTTTTAAATTCGCTCGGACAGTGCCCTTGGTGAGAATGCACCGCGGTGTTCCGGTAGACCGCGTTATCGCACATACATTGGCGGTGCCAGAGCCGCAGCGGATTCCGTCGTTTCAGACGCCCGTAGTGCCGGCAGTTTGGGCAGAGATGCGGCACCGGGAGATTCATCCTCCGATAGAACTCCAATTCGCTCGGGATTATTTTGAAAGCCTCCGTGCATTGCTCGCTACACTTCCCGGCGTGCTCGCAACCGATTATCCTACCCAAAATATCCTCGGTCGTATCCTGTATCTGGTCCGGAATTTCTTGCGATTGCAGGGTTACTCGATAATCCCGTTTTTTGGCCTCTTTCCAGCGATATCCCCGCTCTACGGCCTGCGCTTCGGTCATAGGGAAATATTCCTGGGCGATGGTTTCGTTGTAGGCGAACGGTGAAAACACACCGGGGAAAAACTCACCGTACCGATATACCCTCTCCACGGTATCGACGTAGGGCGCGTCGTTCATATGTTTCACAATTTTAGGAACCAACTGCTCATACGCTTCCTTCGCGTACTGCTTGTTCAGAATGCAGTACTGCTTGTTGCGGAGGCCGACGCACCCGAAGACATCGTGGCACGTCATGCAGTTATACGAATAGTACACGCGGGCGCTGTTCTTTATGAAATAACTGAAGTAGTAGTCAGAGTTCTCGTTCGATTCGAAACCGATGGCTATCGTTTCGTACACCCGCTCGGCACGCGGCATACCGTAGCTGTCGTACGAATCTTTGACGCCGACGATGGCGTAGTGCACATACTTGCAGTTTTCCGAGTCGGACCCCGTGATGTCGAAACAGCTCTGACAATTCTTGACGTTCAGGAGATTATCCCCTGTTGACCGCGAGGTATTGAGCATATAGGCATACTTGTGTACGGCGCCGCGGTAGATGTCCAAAAAACGGTTCCGCAGTTGTGCGAGGTTCCGATAGCTGCCGACTCCCATATCCTGCAGCAGTTTTTCATATTCCCCTTTCGTGTACGGCTTATTGAAAATGTAGTACTGCTTATTGCGCAGCCCGACGCAGCCGAAACAGTTCTGGCAGTTCCGGCAATCGTGCAGGAACATCGAGTCACTGCAATTCTCACAAAGTTGGCTGAAGCACAGTTTGTACGAGCGTTCGCACTGGACGTTCTCGTAGCAGAGCTCCAGCTTATCTCCCATATAAATGTCCACCGAGTCTTTTGAGAAGGAACATCGGTTCGTATACAGAACGTTCTCGTTGTCCCGCCCCGCGAGCGCAAGGTAGCAGTTCTTGCAATTCGAAACGTAGTTACAGTACTCGGAATTCACCATATTGCCGCCGTTCAGGAGATTGAGGACCGGCACTTCTTTCGCCAGCCGGCCGAACTGCTCGAAGAACGTCGCGTTAAGATCGTACTCCCGGCCCGAGGTCATCGGATCCCACGCATCGGACCACCAGCAATCGCGGCAATACACCGCAAGCGGAGATTCCGCATCGTACACCGACAGCATACTCTTTCTGCACTTACCGCAGGAACGTTTATAGAGGGCGCGATCGTTGCGCCACACGAGCCGCCGCTGCAGCCGGCAGTCCGGGCAGAACGTCGGCGGCGGGACCTTGATGGTCTCGTAGAATCTGAAATCATCCGGTTCGATGACGAACGGCTGCTTACAATTCTGACAGGTTTTGGTTTCTGGATTCATAGTTCCGAGCTATTCGCCAATTCGCGCGAATTGGCGAATGAAACACCATGCCTCTTCCGCTTGGTAGCACCCGCCCGAACGACTGACATCGTTCAGTCGGGCGGGCTGCTCGCCCCTCGGTGAGCTCAGGATGAAAATTGTTCTCATGTTACACAACTTCAGCTTAGTAACAATTTTCACAATACACGATGGCCGGCAAGTCGGGCGGGCCTGCCCGACCAGAACGACTACAACGCATGGCTACGCCAATCATCGGATTATGCGACTTCTGCCTGATAGCACGCTTCACAGTAGATTATTTCTGGTCGTTCGGGCGGGTAGCTCGTCTCGAATCGGTTCGGGCACGGACTCGTGGCGTGAGAATGGGCCGCCAAGTTTTTGTGGGCGCCGTTCGCAGAGATACTACCCGCGCACTGACAGGTTCTCGGGTAGAGCTGCAGCTTGCTCCGCTCAAGGTTGCGTACAGCGTGCCGGCACGAGGGGCAGAGCCGCGGCAGCGGTAGTCGCACCTTACGGTAGAACTGCAGCTCCTGCGGCACGATGCGGAACGCGCCCGTACACTGATCGTTGCACTGTTGGTCGTGTAAGCAGCCGATGACCTCGCCGGTTACCCTATCCTGCACGTCGTTAATGTTGTCGGGCAGCTCATGGGCGGCGACCGTCGGAACGTAGTTCTTTTCCGCCGCGTCCCGCCACGTGTATCCCTCGGCGAGTGCCTCCTCTTTCGTTTTCGGAAAGTACTCCTGTGCGAGCGTCTCGTTGTAAGCGAAGGGCGAGAGCTCGATAGGGAAGAATTCGCCGTACTTGTACACGCGGCCCTTGGCGTCCGTATACGGCATCGCGTCCATACTCTCCTTTATTTTCTTGACCAGGGCCTCGTACTCCCCTTTCTCGTACTGCTTGTTCAGGATACAGTACTGCTTCTTACGGAGACCGACGCAACCGAAGAGGTCGGAGGAACCGCTGCACATGTAGGAGTACTCGATGTCGTGGACGTTCTCCTGCACGTTGTAGCAGAACTTGATACGGTTCGTCCCGATGCCGCACGCCGAGCACTCGTAGATAAACTCGTTCGAATCGCCCCACGCGGTGTAGTCGTAGCAGTACCGGCTGCCGGGCAGCTCCTGCACGTATTGGCAGTAGCGGAGGTTCTCGCTCTCGCGAATGAGGAACGACTGGCGAACATTCTTCGAGTGGTCGATGTAGTTGCCGCTCACCCCCGTGTTCTGGTAACCCTCGATATACTTCACCGGGAACGTGAGCCAGAGCGCCTTCGCCCGCGCCTTGAGCTCTTCGATCGCGCGGTACGAACCGAGGTTGTATGTCGCGAGCCGCTTCGCGTACTCCTCTTTCGTGAACTGCTCGTTCCACAGACAGTACGATTTGCGTCGCAAACCGACGCAGCCAAAGCAATCGTTGCAGCCGACGCAATCTTTCGAGAAGGCGAGGTTGTACGAATTTTCGCACTGTGACGAGAAGAAGGTCCCCGAACACGAAGTGAGCCAAAAGCTTTCATAGCATTTTTCGCTCTTCCCCACGTTCGAGGTATCAACACACTCTTTGGAATGCGTGATACCGTTCCCATACATGCAATCCTCGCCACCTTTACCGTTGAAGGTAAGGTAGCAATTCTTCGGATCGGTGAAGTTGTTCACATAGTCGGTGTCCACGCCAGCGTTCACCACATTCAGATTTTTGAGGGGCACAACGTGGAGCAGGTCGCGGAACTGTTCGAGGAACGGACGCGAGAACTCAACGTCGCGTCCATAGGTCATCGGGTCCCACTGGTCGGTGAGCCACACCTCCTTTTCGTAGACCGTGACCGGCGCATCTGGAGAGAAGGCGGAGAAGATATCTCTGCCTTGCCCCGAGCTTGCCGAGGGGCCGGAGAAATCGCTCTTCCGCTTGAACAAGCTCCGCTCATTCCGCCACGCCATGCGGCGCTCGGCCCGGCAGAGCCAGCAAAAGGTCGGCGGTGGCACCTCGAGCTGTTTGTAAAAATTCTGGTCGTCCTCGTCGATTACGAACGGGGTTTTGCAATTCTGACAGGTGCGGGTTTCCTGTTCCATGGGTTCTATGCTAGCCCAAAGCGAGCCAACTCGCCACTACTCCTCCACGAGCCACTGGACGCGGCCGATCGTGCCGTCGGTCAAGCGCACCTTGATACCCCGCGGGTGGCTCGGGACCGACGAGAGGATGTCCTGCACGATTCCCTGCTTGTAGTCCCGCGTGCCGTAGTTCGCCTTCTCGATTATCCAGACGGCCGTGCCCGGCCGCAGCTCGCTCCGCTTCGGCGGCGTCGGGTTGTCGTTGCCGTTGCTGCGCATATCCATCACTTCCCCGATTTATTTTGGTCGAGTTCAAGACACGCCGAGTTAATACAGTATCGTTTGCCTCCTTTCTCCGCCGGGCCGCCCGCCCGACCGGAACGGTATGTTTCGGGCAGGTCGTCAAACACATGGCCGAGGTGCGAACCGCACTTCTTGCAGAGCACCTCGACGCGCGACATACCGTGGCTACGGTCTTCCCGCAACACCACGCTCTCGCGGTTCACCCCGTTAGAAGCTCCGTTTCTAACGGGGTGAACGGAATCGATGAAACTCGGCCACCCGGTGCCGGAATCGAACTTCGCATCGGATGAAAAGAGCTCGGCGCCGCATGCCGCGCACCGATACAAGCCGGGCTCGTGCGCATCGTGGTACTTCCCCGAAAACGGCGCCTCGGTCCCCCCTTCCCGCATAATGCGGTACTGCTCGGGGGTAAGCTTCTTCTTCAACTCGTCGTCGGAAATGTTCATAGTGCGCGCAAGAGCATAACGGTACTCATGGTTCCCGTGCCGCTCTGGAGCTTCGCCGTTTCGTCGCGAAGCCCTTGCAGCATAGGGAAACCGTCTTTCCATTGGTCATCTTGAAGCGCGAGGTCAATAAGTTCGAGTCCGCGCGTGAGCGCCGACCGGAACTTTTCATTATCACTTTTCTCCCACACCCGTGCGCGCTCAAGCTCCGACGTGATGAAGAGGAGCTGCTCATGTTTTGAGAACGTTATCCAGCGTTCCAGCGTCATGAGAGCGGTATAAGTGTTCTGACAACTTCATCGACTCTCTCGCGAGTGCCGCCGTCCTAAATTTCCATCGAGCGGTTTCCCTCCGCCGGCCGGATGTTAATGAGCGATACGAAGTCGATCCGCCCATCGCCGTAGACGTTCGCCCCCCAGAGGTTCCGTTGCAACGAGCCGTCATCCAAAAGTTCCTGCATACAATCGATGTGGAGGTCGCATCCGGCGGCGAGAACCCGCCGTTCGATATCGACGACGACCTTAACGAACGCCCCAAATTCCGAAAGCAGTGTTTTTGATCGGATAATCATGGCTGGTGCGCCCTGCAGGGATCGAACCTGCGACCTCTCGAATGTGAGTCGAACGCTCTACCACTGAGCTAAGGGCGCTTCAGCGAGGCCTAGAGACTATAGAACAAAAAAGCGCCGATTTCCAGCGCTTTTTTGTTTTGACCTCCAACCTTACTACCTACTGTATTTCAGCCGTTCCGCCCGCTGCTTCAAGCTTTTTCTTCAATTCCTCGGCGTCCTCCTTCTTCAGTCCCTCCTTCACCATCTTCGGTGCACCGTCGGCGATGTCCTTGGACTCCTTAAGTCCCAGACCCGTTGCCTCGCGGACAACCTTGATGACGTTTATTTTCTGCTCGCCCGCGGACTTCAGGAGCACGTTGAAGCTCGTCTTCTCTTCAACCGGAGCGGCGCCTGCACCTCCACCAACCGCAACCGGCATGCTTGCCGAGATGCCGAACTTCTCTTCGAGCGCCTTCACGAGTTCGGAGAGCTCGAGCGCCGAGAGTCCCTCGATCTTCGAAATGATGTCGTTGAACTTGTCCATAATCACTAATCGATCTCGAATCGAATTCGCGAATATTCGCGAATAAAATTAGGGTTTGATTCGAGATTTATGATGACGACCTTTTTGATTTCTGATCCAATACGTAGAGTAGCGATTTGATGGGCGCCGCGATCATCGATGCAAGCTGGGCAAGCAGTATCTCGCGGGGCGGCAGCTGGCCGATAGCGACCACGCGGCTCCCTTCGATGAAGTCCTTCGCGCCAAGGTCGAACCCGCCGAGCACCTGCCTTTTGACCTCGCCTTTTTTCTCGAGCTCGAGTCCGCGGAAGAATTTGTAGACGGCGGCAGTGGCGCTCTCGAGGTTCGAAACGAAGACGGTGCCCACCGACGTCTTGAATCGCCGGTCGTCGAATTCAATGCCGCGCTTCTTCAAAAGCAAACCGAGGAGCCGCTTCTTCAGAACAAAGAGCGGATTGCCGCCCCGCTTGAGCTCGCTCCGCAGGGTACGCGCGGCGGCGGTCTTCACGCCGCTCATGTCCACAAAAACGAGCGCCTCGCTCTTATTGAGAAGCACCTCGCCCTGCTTCAAATCTTCTTGTTTTTGTGCCTTGGTCTTCATGAGATTCTCTACGAAGTACGAATCTGTACGAATGTACGAATTCGTAATATTCGTACCTTATTCTTATTTCGTAGCTTTAAATAAAAAAGCCGTCCTAAAGACCGCTTGGGAAGCCGAATTAATCGGCGCATCCTCGGCAGGGCTTACTCCCTTTTCTCTGGGATGCCTGTCCCGCCACCGAAATCACTTTCCAGAGAGGCGGGACCCCGACAGGGCGGGGCGGTCTTTGGATAAAGAGAGTGTAGCAAGCCCCTAAAAATTGTCAATGGGGATACGTATGGTATCCCCATTGTTGATTCTAGGCTCGGAGGTGAGATCTGGGTTCTGCCACGCGGTAGGTAAGGTGACAGGATACTAGCACCGGCGGTAACGCCCGGAGACGGCTTGCAATTCTCGCCGGGCCATCTCGAGTCGCACATTCAGCTTCTCGATGTCTTGAGTAAGCCGGTCGCGCTCCCTTCTATACTTCACCTTATCGTTAGGCAGAGCATCTTTCTGCTTTATCCCCGCAGTCAGCCAAGAGATGCGCCCATGTCGCCTAGCGAGTTCCTCTTTTATTCCGTCATATTGACATTGGGCAGCGTCGACCACCGATCGCTGGCGCTTCCTCTCGCTGAAGTACGCGGTGAAGATAAGGTAGACCCTCGCCGCCCTGTTTCCATCAGCAAGAGCTTCCTCGACCGTTTCATATCCGTTCTGCTTCCCTGAACCATCGGTGAATATGAACTTTCGGAGGCCCACGAGATCTTCGGCGGTGACGAACTGCTTCTGTTTCCAGAGATAGTCTAACTCGCCGAGGCTCCAGAGAATTCGCAGAAGTTCTGGCTTGCTTTGTTGGATGAGTTCCCTCTGTGCCTCACTAATCTCCCGGTCCGTGAATCCCTGCCAGCCCATTTTCGCAAGCTCGGACAGGAATTTTCCCATCACGATCACATCGTGATCCGTAGCACCCGAGATAGCGAACTGTGCTTTGAAAAACCGGAATGTCTTCGGAAGTACCACGGGATTTACAACAGCACCCGAGATAGCGAACTGTGCTTTGAAGAACCAGAATATCTTCGGAAGTACCACGGGATTCACAACATCGCGCAACCACTTTGGCATACTCCGGGCGCGGTCGTCGTCATCCCGAAACACTTTTTGACAGAGCGTGGAGAATGCTTTCGCGGCGATTTTCCCGAGGGAATTTCCCTCGTCCCCACTAAAACCCCACGAGTAATCGTATGCATGTTCCAGATAGAACACGATGCGTTCCAGATGCTCTTCATGGCCATGCACTTCGGCATCGAAGCCGATATGCAGCAGGTCAATAAGGCGCCTGCCGTTGGTGGTTGCGTCGAACTCGGAACGCCACTCCTTCCAGCAAAGCGAAAATCCGGTTATTTTCTTTGCTCGGAGCGGATGTACCCATGCGGGTTTCGCCGCGCCCTCCGGCATCGCCACTGCTGTTGCTGTGTCTTCACTCATATGAACTCCTTTCAAGGTCAAGCCCCTACCAAGCCGGGACTGTTTGGCTGCTCTGATACTAGGCCGCATCCGGCGCAACTGTCAATCCGTGCCACAATCCACAGTGTGCCCTGGCGGCGCCATGGTACAATGGCCAGCGTGACGCAGACGCAGAAGATAATCGCGTGGGGAGTCATCGGCTTCGCGGTCGGATTCGCCGCGGGCGCGGTCGTCCAGCGTACCCAGTCCCCCGCGGCGGCACCGCAACCGGCGGCGAGCGAGAACACGCCGAGCACGGTGAGTATCATGCTCGACTTCGGCGACGGCACGCTCAAAACGCTCGGCAACATCACGATCGGCGATAACGACAACCTCTTCGACGTGCTCAAGCGCTCGGTGCAAACTGCCAACCTCGCGTTCGATTCGAAGGACTACAAAGACCTCGGCTCGCTCGTCACGCAACTCGGCGATAAGAAGAACGGCGCGGACAACCGCTACTGGCAGTACTGGGTAAATAATGTTAGCCCGCGCGTCGGTGCGAGCGCGTACATTCTCCGCCCGGGTGACATCGTCGAATGGAAATTTACCCCGTCACACTTCTAAACAAAAGCATACTCTAATCACCAAATTGCATAAACTACCACCAACGCAACACATGCCAAACCGCAACAAAAAATGTGACGGGGTGAATCCCATTACAGCTCCAATGACCGTTGCGTTCGCCATCGTGTTCTTCGCTGCCGCCGTCCTCGGACGATTTCTCCCGCACGCCCCGAACTTCGTGCCGATAGCCGCGCTCGCTCTCTGGAGCGGCTTCTACCTCCCGAAGCGAATCGGCTTCGCGCTCCCCGTCGCGGCGATGTTCATCTCGGACGCCGTCATCGGTTTCTACGACCCTCGGCTCATGGCCGTGGTTTATGGAAGCTTCGTACTCACCGTCGCCATCGGCTGGTTCGTGCGGCGCGAACGCTCGGTAACCGCAGTTGCACTCGGTTCGGTCGCCGGTTCCGTCCTCTTCTTCCTCGCGACGAACTTCGCCGTCTGGGCGCTCTCGAACTGGTACCCGCACACGGCGAATGGCCTCCTCGGGGTTTACCTCGCGGGCATTCCCTTCTTCCGCAGCACACTCTTTAGCGATCTCGCCTTCAACGCTCTCTTCTTCGGCGCCTACGCGCTCGCCCTCGCCCTCGCCCGGCGACGACAGCCCGCGCCAACAACAACAATGCCCATCCCGCCGGAATATTCCGGCACTAGCGCTCGCCCTTATGACGGGCGCTGAAACTTTCTAAATGCTTTTTTTCAGCGAAAAGCGGCTCCGGTATTTTTTATGCATTACGAAATTTATTTAAGAATGTATTCTCGCCTGGATTGCTAACGGTCGACCCTCGTTGTTACACATCAAACCCTTTCCGTTTTAGGTGGTACAAAAGTCCGAAGAGCTTGATATCCACTTTGATGCCTTTCGGCGGATACGAAAGAAAACGAGCAAGCTTCTTTGTGGAAACCTTGAGTACCTGAATATCCTCGCCGTTCTCGTGCTCCGGCGTGCGAACACGACGGGCGTTACGGGCCAGGTAGACGACCATTTCGCCGATAACGAGCCCGGGGTCAATAAATCCCCCCGCAAGCTTTTCGAAATGCTCCGCAGTGTACCCGGTCTCCTCAAGGAGTTCGCGCCGAGCAAGCGCCAATTTATTTTCTCCACGCCGATCCGCGATTCCTGCGGGGAGCTCCAGCACGTAGGTCTTGCTGGGCACCCTGAACATCTTCTCAAGTATGACCTCGCCCCGCGATGTAACCGCGGCCACCGCTACGCTATGGCCATGCGTCTTCCGCTCCACCAGTTCCCAAATGCCATCCCTTCCTCGCGTGCCACGAAAATGCCGCCGAATGAGCCGGATAAATTTCCCGTCGAAAACGAGTTCGTCGTTCTTGATTTGTATTTTCGCCATAGAACTCGCTCCCATTCTCGTCCCATCGCCGGACATAATGGTTTTCTCCGCACAATGCGGTGAGGGTGAGATTCTTCCCTCTCGGTACAAATCTCCGATTCGTCAACCGAGAGCAATCCGCCGAAACGTATGTGGAGGCGGAGAACTCATGGGCAAGGCGGAGGCGGTAGGATTCGAACCTACGATGCCCTTGCGGACATAACGGTTTTCAAGACCGTCCGTTTCAACCACTCACGCACGCCTCCACCTTGCCCACCGGTTTTCCCGCCGCCGCTCCGCTATGGCGGACTGCTGTTTGTGGCCAATCGCTTCCCGCCAGAGGCGGGCAGGCGCTCTTGAACAAACAGGGAGCAAGACCGTCGCCTTAAACCACTCGGCCACCCTACCGCTCTGCGCGGGATTGCGATTTCTCGACGAATCAAAAGATCCGTAGAAATCGGGAACAAGTGCGGCGCATTCGTCCACCCACCGCCTTTGGCGGGGCCCCGCAAAGCGGTGGTCGGCCACCTCACCGTTCGAGTTTATCCTAACCGCTCCTGGGAATTTTGCCAACCGCAGCGGTTTCGTCTTTGAGGGCCGGTGGCCCGTACCGGGACGTATCTCGAACGCGGAATCCCTTCATATTCTTAGCTAAATCGGCGAAACACTCCCCTCGGTCGGGATTCACATGAGCGAGAGCGGAAACGCACCACCCCGACCGGCTTCTCATTGTACACTTGCTACACTTCGCACACGTGCTAAAATTGATGAAATGCACAAGTCCTACCGCACCGGCTTCACCCTTATCGAGCTCCTGATAGTGATCGGCATCGTTGCCGTGCTCTCGGCCGTTGCCGTCTTAACCCTGAACCCCACCGCGCTCCTCGAACAGGCCCGAGACTCCCGGCGCCTCACCGACCTCGCGACCATCAACAAGGCACTCTCCATCTACGAGGACGACACCGAGGTAGGAGCCCTCGGTACCCCGATGACCGTCTACGTTTCGGTGCCCGATCCGACGGCGACCTCGACCTTGGGAA
>Ga0315273_10000336_pt1 | contig 47343 bp, 38 predicted proteins | sample YL17G02_0_MG_FD_205753 | JGI IMG/M metagenome (GOLD analysis project Ga0315273, IMG submission 205753) | Sediment microbial communities from Yellowstone Lake, YNP, Wyoming, USA - YL17G02_0 | ecosystem: Environmental > Aquatic > Freshwater > Lake > Sediment | place: USA: Wyoming | collected...
GGGCGTGGCCCTCTGGTCGAATCCCTTTGCCGCCGGCAACACCGCCAATTGCCCCAGTCCCGCCTACGCCGATGGCTACGTCTTCTGGGCCAACGGCTACGGCAAGGGCGGCATCTGCCTGAAACTTCAGGCGGCGGGCGGCAAGTTGGCGGCCGCGGAGGCCTGGACGACCCACGACATGGACTGCCACCACGGCGGGTATATCATAGATAATGGATACATCTATGGCAACGCCGGCGGCGGATGGGCCTGCCTCGACCTGAAGACCGGCACGCGCAAGTGGCAGGCCCAGGGCGTCGGCAAGGGGTCCCTCACCTGGGCCGACGGCATGCTGTACCTGTTCGGCGAAGGCGGCGGCAAAGCGGGCCTCGCGACCTGCGCGCCCGAGGGCATGCAGATGAAGGGGCAGTTCACCGTCAAGGGCAGCGGCCCGAGCTGGGCCCACCCGGTCGTCATCGGCGGACGCCTGTACCTGCGCTACGACACCAACCTCTACTGCTTCGACGTGAAGGCGAACTGACGCCAACCCTGACGGTACCCCAGGGCGCATGGCACGGGGGCTCGTCCCCCGCGCCGGCCGCTCCAATCAGCCCGGCGCAGAAGACAAGCCCCCGCGCGCTTACCGAAACGGGCGACGGGCCGCCCGCCTATTGAGCCCCGCACAGCATCGCCGCCGGCAGCACCACTGCCAGCACCACCAGCGCGATCACGAGCGACAGATAAACGTCCGAGCGCGAAAGCTTCATGCTTCTCTCCCCAGCGCCTCGCCAAAATTCGCTTCTTCTTCAAATAATACGCGCGCGCCCGGCGCGGAGTAAATCAGGCCATGGACGAGCTTGGGGTCGGGCGAGCCCTGCGGAAAGGCATAGGCAATCGGCCTACAGCGCGGGGATCAACATGAACGCGCGGCATCACACCGGCGGCAGGGGGGCCGGCTCCTGGAGCTGCGGCACCGGCGTCTCGACCACCGTCATCGTCCGCCAGCGGCCGCCCAGGAACCGGCCCCACATCACCATCCCGAGGACGGCGATATAGGCCGACGCGGTCGCCCACGGGCCGAAGCTTCCCCACTGGGGCGCCAGGCGCGCCACCAGGGCCGAGCCGCCCAGGCCCAGGCCGTACGCCAGGCCGATCTGCACCGCGCCCGGCCACAGGGTGTCGCCGGCGCCGCGCAGGGCCCCGATGAAGATGACGTTCAGCGCGTCGAACGCCTGGCACAGCAGGATGAAGATAAACACCTGCGTGGCGATCGCCTGGACCTCGGGGTCGCGGTTCTTGTTGAACCAGCCCACGAGGTCGTCGCGCCAAAGCCACGTCACGATGCCGCACGTGACCATGTAGATTTCCACAAGGATCAGTGCGGCGTGGGCCCGCCGCCAGGCCAGCCGCGGCTGCGCTGCCCCGCAGTATTTCCCCACGAGGGCCGTGGCGGCGGCGCTCACCCCCAGCGCCGGCATGAAACAGAGCTGCCAGTAGCGGTTGAGGATGTTCGTGGCCGTCAGGGACGCCACGCCGAAGGAGCCGATGATGTAACCCATGAAGATGGTCCACATCAGGACGTCGCCGATGAACATGCCCCCCGCCGGCGCCCCCAGCCGCAGCAGGTCCCGCATGGCCGTCCACGACAGGCGGCACTCGCGGCGCACGCGGTACCGGGCCGCCACCGTCCCCCCCACGAACAGCGTGAACAGGATGAGCGTCTGGACGCCCATGCCGGCGACGTGCCCGAGGGCGGCGCCCGTCAGGCCGAGGGCCGGGAAGCCCTGCTTGCCGAAGATCAGCAGGTACGCCGCCTCGAAGTTCACAAGGTTCCCCGCCACGCCGGCGATGAACGGCACGAGCGGCTTGTGCAGCCCCACGAAGAAACTGCCCAGCGCCGTCGACGACAGCGTGAAGAACCCCCCGGCCAGGAGGATCTGGAAGTACGGCGTCTCAAGGGCGAGCACGTCAGCCGGGTGGCCGAACAGGCCCATCAGCGGCCCGGCCAGGAGGATCGGGATGACCAGCAGCCCCGCCGCCCCCGCCGAGAGCCACAGCCCCTGCCAGCCGTAGAGGCCGGCGCGCTCGGGCCGCCCGGCGCCCAGGTTCTGCGACGCAAACGTGCTCACGCACGACAGGAGGCCGATGAAGAAGCAGACGGGCGTGAACGCCGCCATGCCGGCCGCCATCTGGGCCGCCATCGCGTGTTCGCTGTTCGCCACCCGCGAGACCATCCACCCGTCCACGAACTGCATCAGCGTAAAGCTGACGGTGTTGAGGACCGTGGGCACCGCCAGGCGGACCACCTCGCCCATGCCCCACCACCGCGTGGGATCGCGCGGCCCGTCCGCCGATGTTGTCTCGATCGCCCGCATGCCTGCTTCCCCATTGAGGCGAAAACGGCCCGCCAGTATAGCCGTGGCCCGACCAACCGCAAGGACGCAGGGTCGGCGCGCGGCGCGTCGTTCCTGTTTAGCGTGCCAACGTCCATTTGTAGGGTGGCATGCCCAGGCCGCCTTTGCCTGGGCATGTTCCCAGATGTCCGGCATGCATGCCCACGCAAACGGCGGCGTGGGCATGCCACCCCCCGAAGAGAGACACGGCGCTTGACGCTGGCGCTCGCCCCCCTTACGATGGACGCTATCATGTTCACGGGCCTTGTGGAATCCATCGGCAGCGTCGTCTCGGCGGACCCATCAGGGGCGGGGGTACGCCTGCGCGTTGACCTCGGCCCGGCATCCGAGGGCGTGCGGCCGGGCGACTCCATCGCCCTGGGCGGCGTGTGCCAGACCGTGACCGAGATCGCGGGGGCCGTCGCCGCGTTTGACGCCGTGACCGAGACGCTCGCCAAGACCACCGTCGGCCGCTGGCGCCCGGGCACACGGGTCAACATCGAGCGGAGCCTCCGCCCCAGCGATCGGATGGGCGGCCATTTCGTCGCCGGCCACGTCGACGGCGTCGGCAAGGTCATCGAGAGCGGCCAACGGGCGGACGGCTGGTGGCTCCGCGTCGAGGCGCCGCCGGAGCTCTTTGCCGAGATTGCCCCGAAAGGCAGCGTCGCCATCGACGGCGTCAGCCTCACGGTGGTGGAGGCCGAAACGCCGGTCCTGAGCGTGACCCTGATTCCGACCACCCTGCACGAGACGACCCTCGGCGCCCTGGCGGCGGGCGACGCCGTGAACCTCGAGACCGACCTGCTGGCGAAGTACGTCCGCCGCGCCTTGGCCGCCATGGCCACAGGCGACGAGGCCGACCGGCGGCTGCTCGATTCACTGGGCAGGTCAGGATTCATTGATTGATGTCTTGACTTCATCTTCCGTGCCCATCAGCCGGCGCCAATGACGAATGACGAAATCCCAATGACGAATGAAAAGCCAATGAGGAATGACAAAACGCGGCTGCGCCGCGAGGCGGCGCCGAAACCGTTGTCTTACCTCTGTCTCGTCATTGCCGTTTCGTCATTCACTCGTCATTCGGATTTCGTCATTCGTCATTCTCCTGTCGGCCGGTGCATGCTCTGAGGACAGCTTCATGGCCCATCTCTCCGCACCACGCATCGGCCTCACCGTTGGCGACCCTGCCGGCATCGGTCCGGAGGTCGCGATGAAAGCGCTGGCCGATGAAAGCATCCGCGCCCTGGCCGCCTTCGCCGTCTTCGGCCCGCCCATGGAGCGCCTGATCGAGCTTACGGACCAGGACCTGGGCTTCATCTCGCACGGCCACGACCTGAGCGCCTGGGACGGGCACGTCAAGGGCGTCGGGCTCATCCACGACGTGGACGCCCTGCCCTGGCTCATCTTCGGCGAACCGAGCAAGGCCGGCGGCGACGCCAGCATCCGCTACATCTTGGCGGCCATCGACGCGGCCAAGCACGGATGGATCGACGGTATCGTCACCGCCCCGATCTCCAAAGAAGCCGTCCGCATGGCGGGCCACCCGTGGCCGGGCCACACGGAGCTCCTGGCCGAGAAGTTCGGCGTGTCGGACGTGGCGATGATGTTCGCGGGCGGCCCCTTGCGCGTCGTCCTCGTGACGATCCACATGTCGCTCGCCGAGGCGATCCGCGCGGTCACCGCCGAGCGCATCGTCAGGATCTGCCGTCTCGGCAGCGACGCCATCCGCCGCTACTTCGGCGTCGAGGTGCCTCGCCTGGGCGTCTGCGGCCTCAACCCGCACGCCGGCGAGGCGGGCCAGTTCGGCTTCGAGGAACGCGAGATCATCGGCCCGGCCATCGAGGAAGCGAAGGCAGCCGGCATCTGCGCGTTCGGCCCCCTGCCGCCCGACACGGCCTTCCACCAGGCCATGCGCGGCCGGTTCGACCTCGTCGTGGCGATGTACCACGACCAGGGTCTGATCCCGATCAAGACCGTCGCGTTCGACGAGTCGGTGAACATCACCCTCGGCCTCCCCACCGTCCGCACGAGCGTCGACCACGGCACGGCCTACGACATCGCCGGCCAGGGCCAGGCCAACCCCGCGAGCATGAAGGCGGCGATCCGGATGGCAGTCGACATGGTTTACCGCGGCCAGTGTCCTGTGCCGCACCTGGAGCCGAAGTGAGTACCCGCGCGCCACTCAAACGCGGGCGAGGCACGCCATGAGCCACCCGCCCACGCAAACCGAGATCCGGGCGATCCTCGCCGAGGCCGGCCTCCGGCCCGACAAGCGGTACGGCCAGCACTTCCTTATCGACGGCAACCTCATGCGGCTCCTGGTGGCCGAGGCCGACCTCACCGACACCGACACGGTCCTCGAGGTCGGCCCGGGCGTCGGGAACCTGACGGAGCTTCTCGTCGAGAGCGCGGGCCGGGTCGTCGCAGTGGAGGTGGACCCGCGGATGGCCGCCATCGTGCGCGAGCGCCTCGTGGGAGCAACGAATCTCGATCTCCTCCAGGCCGACATCCTTGCCGACAAGCACACCATCGCCCCCGCAGCGCTCGACACGCTGCGCCGGCGGGCGAGAGCCCTCAGCGGCGAGACGAAGCTCGTGGCCAACCTCCCCTACCAGGCGGCCACGCCCCTGCTGGCCGAGCTGGTCCTCGCCGATCCCCCGCCGGAGCGGCTGGTCTTCACGGTCCAGGAGGAAGTGGCCCAGCGGCTGGCGGCCGAGCCGGGCACGCGCGAGTACGGCCCTGTCGGCGTGCTCATCCAGGCGCTGGCCGAGGTGGAAATCCTGCGGCGCCTGTCGCCGAGCGTCTTCTGGCCGCGGCCCAAGGTCTGGTCCTCCATGGTCCGCGTCCGGCCGAGCGACGCGCGGCGCCGGCGCGTCGCCGACATCGCCGTGCTGCGCCGCACGATCGAGGGCCTGTTCATCCACCGGCGCAAGCGGGCGGCGCGAAGCCTCGCCCTGGCCGACCGGGCGGGCGCCTCGCCCGAGGCGTGGGTCGAGCGCCTGAAGACGGCCGGCCTCGACGCCAAGGCCCGCGGCGAAACCTACACGGTCGAGGAGATTGTCCGCCTGGCGAACTCGCTGACATCAAGGAGTCACTCATGCTGATCGGCGCCGACTACTACCCCGAGCACTGGCCCACGGACCGCTGGCCCACCGACGCGAAGCTCATGCGCGAGGCGGGCATCGGCGTGGTCCGCATGGCCGAGTTCGCCTGGAACCGCCTCGAGCCCGCGGAGGGCCGCTACGACTTCGCCTGGCTCGACGCGGTCATGAAACTCCAGGCCAAGCACGGCATCCGCGTCATCCTCGGCACCCCGAGCGCCACGCCCACCGCCTGGCAGATCGCCAAGTGGCCCGACCTCCTGCCGGTCAAGGCCGACGGCACGACGTGGCCGTTCGGCATCCGTCGGCACTACTGCCCCCGCCACGAGGGCTACCGCGACGCCTGCCGGCGGATGGCCGACGCCATGGCCCGCCGCTGGGGCCGGTCGAAGCAGGTCCTCGGCTGGCAGATCGACAACGAGTTCGGCGGCATCGACTTCGGATCCCCCTGCTACTGCCCGCGGTGCGTCAGCCAGTGGCGGGCGTGGCTGCGGCGGCGCTACGGCACGCTCGAGGCCCTTAACGCGGCCTGGGGCACCGCCTTCTGGGCCCAGGAGTACACCGCCTGGCACCAGGTCGTCGCCCCCATGCAGCCCGTGACCCACCAGAACCCCAGCCTGCACCTCGACTGGCGGCGGTTCGCGAGCGAGGGGATGGTCGAGTTCCAGCAGGTCCAGGTGAGCGCCCTGCGGCCCCACCTCCGCGGCCAGTTCATCTCCACCAACCTCATGGGCATGTTCGAGGACCTCGATTACGAGGCCCTCGCCGCGCCGCTCGACGTGGCCGGCTGGGACAATTACCCCATCTGGGCCGCCGAGGCCGTCGACCCGGCGATGGGCCACGCCGTCACGCGGGGCCTCAAGCAGAAGAACTTCCTCGTGTTCGAGCAGCAGTCCGGCCCGTCGGGATGGAACGCGATGACCGGCACGACGCGCCCCGGCCAGATTCGCATGTGGACATGGCAATCCATCGGCCATGGCGCCGACGCCGTCCTCTACTTCCGCTGGCGGGCCTGCCGCTTCGGCACCGAGCAGTACTGGCACGGCATCCTCCAGCACGACGGCCTGCCCGGCCGCCGCTACAAGGAAGTGCAGCAGGTCGCCCGCGAGGTCGCCAGGCTCTCGAAAACGCTCGACGGCACCGAGGTCCGTCCCCCCGCCGCCATCTGGCACACATACGATGCGAACTGGGTCATCCGCTTCCAGCCCGGCTGCGAGAAGATGACCTTCTGGGACGAGGCCAAGCGGTTCGGCAGGGCCTTCGCCCGCCGCGGCATCGCGTACGACGTGGTGACGCCGGCGGCCGACCTCGCGCGGTATCGCCTTCTCGTGTGCCCGCACGCGCTCATCCTGCGCGAGGACCACGTCGCGGCGCTCCGCAAGTTCGCCCAGGCCGGCGGCACGGTGGTCTTCACCGCGCGCAGCGGCGAGCGCGGCTGGACCAACATCATCACCGACCTCGTGCGGCCCGGCCTCCTCGGCAAGATGGCCGGCTGCCGCATCCCCGAGTATGACATGGTGCGCCAGGACAAGCCCGGGCAGATCGAGATGGCCGACACCGGCCGCCTGTACGACGCCTTCGGCTGGTGCGATCTCGTGGAGACCGACGGCGCCGCCGTGGTCGCCCGCTATGCCGCCGAGTTCTACCAGGGCACGCCCGCCGTCACCGTCAACCGCGTCGGCAAAGGCCGCGTGTACTACGTGGGCGCGAGCGCCGAGGGCGCGTTCTACGACGATCTTCTGGCCCGCCTGGCGGGCGAGGCGACGATCCCGATGCTCCCGCCCCTGCCCCCGAACGTCGAGGTCCTCGAACGCCGCGGCAACGCCGGCCGCTTCTTGATCGTCATCAACTACACCGCCGACGCGCAGACCATCGACATCGCGACCACCGGCAAGAATCTGCTCGGCAAGGGAACCCTCGGACCGAAGATCGATCTGGAGCCGTACGGCGTGCGGGTGATGCAGACGATGTGATGCCACAAGGTCGTTGAGTCCGTGCGCGGCGGGTCTCCTGACCCGCCGCGCAATGGCCAACATGCCTGCCGCCCCTGGGCAGCCCTTACTCTCCTTTGCCCGTTCCGGCTGCCACTCGATTCGTGATCGTTCCGGCAAGGAAGCCCGCAAGCGTCCGGACAATGATGGGTTCAACCAGACCTGTGGATATGCCTGTAATTCTGCCTGCCAGCAGAGTGAGACCCAGAGTCAGAACACTCGCCAGGACGGCGAGGATGGCCCACTCCTTAGGCCGGCGGTAACCCGAGATCCAGGCGGCCAGGACGGGGGGAATCGTCAGTATGATCGGCGCGATGACCGCGTTGTCCTGGGGCACTCTCAGGCCGCCCACGACGATCAGCCCGGCCTCAACGGCCAGGGACACGGCCGTATAGATGATCGCCAGCGCCCAGGGCTTCTTTCGGATGGCGATGGTCATACCGGCACAACGTGGTTACTTATTGAAGTATCGGTGCCCTTGGACAACAGGGACAGTCGCCAATCTCGGCTCCCAATGCCCTGGTTACATAGGTGACTGTCCCTATTGTCCCGGGGCGATGGTCAGTGTTCTACATGTCTCGCATCGGTTCAGATGTGCGAGCGGCAACCAACTGATCCAAGCCAAGCCCGGGTCTCTCGTTTGCGTACTTGAACAGGAACGGCCAATGAGCACGCCTGCCCTGTGGCACGGTCCGTACCCTGCGCACAATGGAAAGGAGGAATGGCGGGGCGGGCCGCTCCTCTTGTGCAACTGGCACGAGAACTCTCTCGTCGCGTCGGTCCAGAACAATGTCCTTGACGGCCGGAGTGCACAACTGGGTTACGATGCCCTGCTCTCGGGGTCGAAAGAGAACGGGATCCCATAGGGATATCAAGCGTAATGCATCATGTGGGTAGTACGTGATTACCGCACCGGGAAGGTGGTAGATGACGTCCACACAGCCGTAGCCAAGAAGAAGTGCGTCTCTGAATTCGTCCCGAAACGCGTCATGGAACTCGGCGCCGTCACACTCAAACGCAACTTTGCGCTCTGTCGTGGTCAGGAAATCAACGCGAAATGTCCCGTGAGGAGTTGGCAACTCAACCTGTGGTATCACCTCCACGGCCGGGGCAAGGAACTTCGCTGCGTAGTAGGCAAACGTATCCTCAATCGGAGAGTCGTATGGTGGAGAGTAACTTGCCATGCTTTGCTCTCACCGAACACCGGTTTGCTCGGTTTCTGAGTAAGACCTTCAGGCCGCACCTTCGCGGCCTGAAACGCTATGCCAATATCGGGCCTACCGTTTCTGCGGCAGCAGCTCCGGCCGCTTCTCGCGGAACCAGGCGAGCGTCTGGCGGAGGCCCTGCTCGGTGGTCGTCTTGGGGGCGTAGCCGAGGACGCGGCGGGCCTTCGCGATCGAGTACGTCAGCGGCGTAGACATGAACTTCAGGCGGAACTTGTTCACGAGCGGCGGCTCCGCGGTCCGCCGGAGCGAGTACAGGCCCTCGAACACCGGGCAGGCGGCCCGCACGAGCCAGCGCGGCACGTGCCGGGCCGGCATCGGGTAGCCTGTCTCCTCGCACACGATCTCCATGAGCCGCGTGCGCGTGATGGCCTCGCCGTCGGTGACGAGGAAGACCTGCCCCTGAGCCTCGGGTTTCGTGGCGGCCAGCAGGAGCGCCTCGACCAGGTTCCCCACGTAGACCAGGGTGAGCGGGTGGCGGCCGGAGCCGACGAACCGGAACTTGCCGTTCTTCAGGTTCTCCAGGACGCGGGGCAGGAACTGCCGGTCGCGCGGGCCGTAGATGTACGGCGGGCGGAGGATCGTCGCCGGCAGGCCCCGGTCGCGCGCAAACTGCTGGACGAGTTCCTCGGCCCGGATCTTCGTCAGGTTGTAGTGGTCGCCGGTGTGGATCAGCGGGGCCGACTCGTCGAAGTCGCGCTGCGGGTGCATGCCGAAGACGACCATCGAACTCAGGTACACGAACCGCTTGAGCCGCCCGCAGGCCACGGCCGCCTCGGCCAGGTGCCGCGTGCCCGTCACGTTCACGCGCATCATGTCTTCGAGCGGGGCCCAGTCGGAGACCATGGCGGCACAGTGGAAGACGTAGTCGGCGTCGGCCAGGCAGGCGCCCAGGGCGGGGTTGGCTTCGCCGACGTCGCCCTCGACGAGCTCGACGCCCCAGGACTTGAGGAGCGAGGTGTCGCTGGCGGCCCGCACGAGGGCGCGGACCTTCAAACCTTCGTCCAGCAGGCGGCGCGCGAGGTGGCTGCCCACCATGCCCGTCGCCCCCGTGATAAGCGCCAGCGGCGCCGTCGTCTCGGCCATAGATAACCTCTCCCCGTGGTGTACGCCCATTGTAAGCCGCAGGCGGCGGCGGTCAACCTCAAAGACCGATCGCCAGTTGGATGTCGCCAAATAGGTGTTGTCGCGGAGAGCGTCGCGTGGTAGGAACTGAAGGGCAACGCGTCATCCGATGGGTCGGCGGGCATTACTGGGGAAGGCCATGGAAATCGATCCGCGGATCATTGGGGAGATTGTTCGGCGCATCCTCTGCGAAACCCATCCCGAGCGGATTATTCTGTTCGGTTCCGCGGCAGCAGGGCGCATGACGCGCGACAGCGATATCGACCTCCTGGTGATCCACCGATCCCGCGACGACCCGTGGCCGGAGAGTGTGCGCGTGAGAGCCGCCTTGAGAGGCCTGGGGTTTCCCTTCGATGTGATCGTCCTGGCTTCCGAACGTTTTGAGGAAACCAAGGACGTCATCGGCGGCATCGCGTACCCTGCCCACAAGTATGGGAGGGTCATCCAAGGGCCGTCAGACCGCTGACATTTCGCGCTCAGGAGTTTGGCAGAAATCGCTTGCATGCTTCGACCGGCAAGGTCAGGATGAATGCCATGAGGTTGTCACTGCCTCGCACTTCCTGATGGAATTGGCGATGAACGCGCGGCGAGGTATTACGCTGGTTGAAATGCTTGCTGTGGTGGGGGGATGCGCGTGCCTGATCGCCGTATCGCTGTCGGCGACGATCCGGGCGAAGGATGCCGCCGACCGCGCCCTCTGCGCCGCCAACCTCTACCGACTGGGACAGGCGTTCTTCCTGTATGCCGCCGATAACAACGACTTTCTGCCCGATTGCGGGGCCTACTCGCTCCTCGGCGTGCCAGTGCCTACGCAGGGCAGCTATGACAATTACTTTCCCAGCCGCGCCAATGCCCCGGGCACGGTCCTGTGGTCGGCCCACACGCGCGACGTGGGCAACCAGGCGAACCTCTGGCTCCTCGTGAAGCAGGGCTACGCCGAGCCCGAGCTTTTCGTCTGCCCCGCCACGGCGGACCGCCCGAGCCTCAACGGCCCGCGCGATCCCGACGTGCTCGGCTTCCTCAAGGTGCACCCCGAGGCGGGCTGGACGGACCCCGCCGAGAAGCGGTTCCTCAGCCGCGTGGCGGCAGGCCGATGCTCGTACTCCTACCAGAATCAACTGGCCCATCCCGAGACCGACCCGCAGATCATGGGGTGTGGTCCGCCCACCACGAACCGCTCCTTCAATCCGTCAACGCTGGCGATTCTCGCCGACCGTAACCCATACACGCGCACCGACTACGTCCGCCAGCCCATCCTCCTGCCGGCCGAGCAGCCCGAGGCGAACAGCCTCAACCACCACGGGACGGGGCAGAACGTGCTGTACCTTTCGGGCGAGGTCCGGTGGCACGACACGCCGCGCTGCGGCCCGGTTCGCGCCGACGGTCTTCCCGACAACATCTACTGGCCCGATGCCGGAATGCCCACCGACCCGAACAACATCCCCCGGTCGGCGGCCGACTCGTTCCTGGTGCCATGAACCGCGCGCGTCTTCGATACCGACGAGAAGGACACGCGGTCGCCTGCGGCTCCCCGCCAAACGGGCATGGCCGTCGCTTGTCGCCGTTGGCTCCGCACTCCGCATTCCGCACTCCGCATTGGCGCGCGGACGGCTTCACGCTGATTGAGGTGCTCGTGCTCATCCTCATTCTCGGCGTGCTTCTCGGGCTTCTGGTGCCCGCCCTGCTGGAGGCCATCGCAGCCGCCCGGATTCTCCAGTGCCAGGACCACCTGCGCCAGATCGGCGCGGCCTACCAACGCTACCTCTGTGACTCGCACGGCCTGTGGCCGCCGATCCTGTCGCAGGAGCCGCCAACGGCCCTGTTCGAGCAAATCCGGGCCGGCACGGGCCTCAGGATGGCGCCGCCGCGCCCCGCCGCCAACTGGGGCATGCCGGGGCCGCACTGGAGCATCGTGTTGTGGCCATATCTTGGGTCGCTCGAGCTCTACACGTGTCCCGCCGACCCGAACGCCGGCCGCCGGGGGCTGGACGTAGTCGGGCCGGCGCGCGCGCACAACGTCAGCCTGCTCGACGCGCCGCCCGAGAGTTACGCCCTCAACGTCATCCTGTTCCGGACGAGCGACGCGATCCGCCGCCAGGCCGGGTGCACGTGGGGCACCAGGGGCGACGCCGACTACAACGGCCTCGACGCGTACACGACCCTCGCCGAGCAGCGGCGGATGTTCCCGAACCTGCCGGGCCTCATCCTCTTCTTCTGCGGCGCGTCGGGCCAGACGGTCGGCAGCCAGCAGAACATGCCGTTTCGCACGACGGGCGTGGCCGAACGGTGGGCGTGGCACCCGCGGCGGGCGTCGGCCCCGTTCGTCGACGGGCCCGGCCACGGGTCGAACTACCTGCACGTGGACGGCCGCGTGGAATACCGCGACGACCTGCCCAGCCTCGTGGAGTGGGGGTACGACCTCGGCCTGCCCTCTCGGCCGCCGGCGCCTTGACGTGTCTCGCTCGCCGGCCTACCATGCCCGCCACGTTACGTGCATGGCCCGCTACTCCTGACCGCCGTGTATTCACGGCGGGCTAAATAGGCGGCAGGCGCCAACGGCCGGGTGGCATGGCCACGCGAGGGTGCGTGGCCATGGGCCGCGAAGATGGTGTGAACATGGCCACGCAACATCGCGTGGCCATGCCACCCCGCGGCACAGCGACGGCGTAAGGCTCATGGCTCGCAAGGAACAAGGCCGGATTCCCAAGCGCATCCTTCGCGGCGGCCCCGCGCGGGAATCGTTCACGCTGCGCGGGCGCACGTACCGGCTCGAGAAGGTCCTCAAGCACGACTTCTTCGCCGTGACCGCGCGCTACGGCGGCCCGGACGGCGAGCCGGTGTGCCTCAAGCACTATCACACCGAGCCGTGGCTCGGATGGCCGCTGGACTGGGCCGGGCGCCTCATGGCCGCCCGCGAGGTGCGGCACTACCGGCTCCTCCAGGACCTGGCGAGCGTGCCGCGCCTCCTGGGACGCGTGGGCCGAAGCGCCTTCGTCCACGCCTGGGTCGAGGGCAACGACCTCCTGGACCAAAAGGACAGGCTGCCCGACGATTTCTTCGACCGGCTCGAGGCCCTCGTGCGGGCGATTCACGCGCGTGGCATGGCCTACGTGGATATGAACAAACCCGATAACGTTCTCGTGGGCGCCGACGGCCGCCCGGTCCTGATCGACTTCCAGATTTCCTGGGTCCCGCGCCCGTCGCGGTGGCCCCTGGCGGGCCTGGAGCGGCGGTTCCTGGCCATGTGCCAGGAGGCGGACCTTTACCATGTCCGCAAGCTCAAGCGCCTCTACCGGCCCGACCTGATGACGCCCGAGGAGCGGCAAGCCAGCTACCGGCGCCCGTGGTTCCTGAGCCTCCACCGCGTCTTCGGGGCGCCGCTCCGGGACCTGAGACGCAAGTTCCTCGAGTGGGTCGGCTCGCGATGATGCCACACGGCCACTCAAGCTCCGGGCGCGGGGGTCTCGCGCAGTGGGTCTCTGTACATGTTTAGCGTGTTGCTGCGGAAGCCGGGTGGCATGCCCACGGCGTCGTTCCGTGGGCATGACTTGACCGTGCCCCGAGGAGCATGCCCACGCGAACAGCGGCGTGGGCATGCCACCCTCCAAGTGAACGTCCGCACGCTAAACAGGTCAGGAGACCCGCCGCGCCAACCGGCGCGCTGATGATGCCGTGGTCGCAGCCGTGCCTCATGGGTACAATGCAGACGCTGCATCGCAAGGAGGCGTGACGATGAGCGACAAGAAGGGAACCTGCCGTTCGCCGAACTGCACCTGCAAGCGCGGCGTAAGCCGCCGGGAGTTCCTGGTCATCGCGGGAACCGGGGCCGCTATGGCGGCCGCAGGGATGCCCGCCATGGCCGGGCCGTTCGAGGCCAAAGATTTCGAGAAGCTGGTGCCGGCCGACAAGAAACTCTCGCCCGAGTGGGTCCGGTCGCTCTTCGCGCGCGGCACGCCGGCGGTCTACCGCGGCAAGGACCTCGACCTGATCGGCATGCCCATCGGCGGCATCTGCGCCGGGCAGGTCTACCTGGGCGGCGACGGCCGCCTGTGGCAGTGGGACATCTTCAACCAGCACATCGGCACGGGCGACGGGCACTACGCTCATCCGCCCAAGCCGGCCGCGCCGGTGGACCAGGGGTTTGCGATCCGCGTGACGGCCGGCGGCAAGAAGGAGGTCCGGGCCCTCGACCGCACCGGCTTCAGCGAGGTCTCGTTCCGCGGCGAGTACCCGATCGGCCTGGTCGAGTACCGCGACCCGGCATCGCCGGTCACGGTGTCGCTGGAGGCGTTCTCGCCGTTCATCCCGCTGAGCGCCGAGGACTCGAGCCTTCCGGCCACAGTCATGCGTTTCACCGTCAAGAACATCGGCCCGGAGAAGGTCGACGCGGAGCTGGCCGGCTGGCTGGAGAACGCCGTCTGCCTGCACTCGGGCCGGCCCGACATCGGCGTGCGCCGCAACCGCCTCGTGCCGCCGGAGCAGTGGCATTTCCTGGAGTGCCGCGCCGAGGCCCTGCCGCAGGAACGGCGCCGCGAGAAGCGGGCGGACATCGTGTTCGACGACTTCGAGAAGGAGGCCTACGAGGGCTGGACGGTCGCCGGCACGGCCTTTGGCATCGGTCCCATCGAGAAGAGTAAGATACCTGGCTACCAGGGCGATGTGGGGGGCAAGGGCAAGCGGGTGGTCAACTCGCACGCCTCGGCGCCGGGCAACGATGTCGGCCAGAAAGACTCGGCCACCGGTACGCTCACGAGCAAGCCGTTCGCGATCGAACGGGACTACATCACCTTCTTCATCGGCGGCGGGGGACACAAAGGCAAGACCTGCATCAACCTCCTGGTGGACGACAAGGCCGTGCTCTCGGCCACCGGCAAGAACGATAACCGCATGGAGCCGTACAGCTTCGACGTGCGGCCGTGGGCCGGCAAGACCGCCAAGCTCCAGATCGTGGACAACGAGAAGGGCCCGTGGGGCAACATCGGGATCGACGACATCGTCTTCAGCGATGAGCAGCGCGGACCCGGCCTGGTGCTCGCCGAGCAGCCCGACTTCGGCACGATGGGCCTCGCGCTGCTGGACCGGGCCGACGGCGACCAGGGCGCCGCTTCAATTCCCGACGGCAAGCGCCCGGAGGGCCTCTTCGCCGAGACGGGCCTGGCCTCCGACCCGGCCGCCGACAAGCCGTTCGGGCAGAAGCTCTGCGGCGCGCTGGCGCGGAGGCTGACGCTGGCGCCCGGCAAGGAAGCCACGGTCACGTTCGCGATCGCCTGGCACTTCCCGAACCTGAAGTTGAAGGACGGCGGGCGCTACTACGCCACGCGCTTCCAGTCCGCGGCCGACGTGGCCCGGTACGTAGCAAAGCATCTCGATACGCTCAGCCGCCAGACCCGCCTTTGGCGCGACACCTGGTACGACTCCACCCTGCCCTACTGGTTCCTGGACCGCACGATGGTCAACACGTCGATCCTGGCGACCTCGACCTGCCACTGGTTCAACACGGGCCGCTTCTACGGCTGGGAGGGCGTGGGCTGCTGCGAGGGCACCTGCACCCACGTCTGGCACTACGCGCACGCCGTCGCCCGGCTGTTCCCCCAGTTGGAGCGAGACCTGAGGCGGCGGACCGACTTCGGCAAGGCGATGGACCCCAGGACCGGCGTGATCAATCACCGCGGCGAAGGCGCGGGGCTGGCCGTCGACGGCCAGGCGGGCTGCATCCTCCGCGCCTACCGCGAGCACCAGATGTCGGCCGACAACGCGCTCCTCAAGGAGCTCTGGCCCAAGGTCAAGCTCGCGATGGAGTGCCTGGTGCGGATGGACAAGGGCGAGGGGATTCTCGAAGGCGCCCAGCACAATACCCTCGACCAGCCGTGGTTCGGCAAGATCGCCTGGCTGAGCTCGCTCTACGTGGCCGCCGCCCGCGCCTGCGAGGAGATGGCCAGGGAGGTCGGCGACGACGCCTATGCGCGCGAGATGCGCCAGATCATCGACCGCGGCAGCAGGAACATCGACCGCGAGCTGTTCAACGGCGAGTACTACGTCCACATTCCCGACAAGGAGCACGTCAAGAGCGTCGGCTCGCACAACGGCTGCGAGATCGACCAGGTCTTCGGCCAGAGTTGGGCGTACCAGGTGGGGCTGGGGAGAATCCTGGGCGAGGAGAACGTGAAGAAGGCCCTGGCGTCGCTGTGGAAGTACAACTTCACGCCCGACGTGGGCCCCTTCCGCGAGAAGAACAAGCCCGGCCGCTGGTACGCCATGGCGGGCGAGGGCGGCCTGTTGATGTGCTCCTGGCCCAAGGGCGATGCCGCCCGCGTCCGGCAGGGCTACGACTACTATTTCAATGAGTGCATGACCGGCTTCGAGTACCAGGCGGCCGGACACATGATCTGGGAGGGGATGGTCCAGGAAGGCCTGGCGATTGCGCGGACGATCCACGACCGCTACCATCCCTCGCGGCGCAATCCGTGGAACGAAGTCGAGTGCGGCGACCACTACGCCCGCGCGATGGCCAGCTACGGCGTGTACCTGGCCGCCTGCGGATACGAGTATCACGGCCCCAGGGGGTACCTGGCCTTTGCCCCGCGCCTCACGCCGGAGGATTTCCGGGCGGCGTTCACGGCCGCCGAGGGCTGGGGCACGTTCAGCCAGAAGCGCGACGCCGACACGCAGCGCAGCGTGATCGAGCTCAAGCACGGCAGGCTGCGGCTGCGGACGCTGGCGCTCCAGGCGCCCGAGAACGCTGCCGCCGCGAAGGTGACGGTGACGGCGGCCGGCAAGGAGATCGCGGCGACGCCGGTCACGGAGAAAGGCCGCCTGCAACTGACGCTCGCGGCCGACGTCGCGCTCGAAGCGGGCCAGAAACTTGAGGTCGTTATTTCCCGTTTCCAGAACCGCGCCAACCCGACGCAGGCCCGCAGCGTCGAGATCCTACCGCTCGCCGGCCTGGCGGGCCCGGCCGCGGCGCCAGCCCTCGCCCCGCCGAAGGCCGATTTCCTGGCCGGGCAATGGGCGGGCACCTGGTTGAGCACCACCAACGGCATGGGCGACAGCCTGGGCTGCACCGTCACCAAGTCCGAGGATGGGAAGTACGTCGCCGCTTTCGAGGCGATCTTCGGCAAGTTCTTCACGCACAAGTCCACCGTGACCCTGAACGTGGAGGTCGACGGCACCGTCTGGCGGTTCCGCGGCCAGGAAGACCTGGGCCTCTTGTCGGGCGGGGTCTACACCTACGAGGGGCACAGCGATGGCCAGGAGTTCTACTCCACGTACGACTCCGCGCTCGACAAGGGGATCTTCCGGATGAAGCGCGCCGGCGAGACAAGTCCGCCGGCGTCCGCCCAGCCCGCGCCAAGCGGCAAGCCGTAGTCCTGAACGCCACGTAACCTCGTGCGCGGTGGGTCTCCGTACGTGTTTAGCGTCTTGCCTTCAAGCTGTCACCCCGAGCGAGCGCAGCGAGTCGAGGGGTCTCGCCGTGCGCCTGTGCGAACGGCAACGACCACAGCGAGATTCCTCGACTCGCTGCGCTCGCTCGGAATGACAACGCTAAACACGTACGGGTCTCCTGATCCACCGCGCTCAATTGCCCCCGGGCGGCAAGATAATGCACGTACGCGGCGGGTCGGGAGACCCGCCGCGCGGCATGGCGTTGTAGTTGGGCTCTTCACGCCCGGCGATGGTGCTACAGTCTCTGTATTACCGAGGGCGTTCCACCGTGCCGGTGTAGCGGTACGTGGGGTTGGGGCGGCCCGGGCTCAGGCTCTTCAGGTGCTCGACGCGGGCGACAATCTGCGTGCCGCAGGCGGCGACGATCGCCTCGCGCACCATGTCCTCGAGTTGCGACGGCGACATCTCGACGCGGGCGTTGAGGACGAGTCCGGCCTCCGCGGGCGAACCGCCCATGTCGCCGCGGACAAGGATCTCGCCGTCCGTCCGCGTGAGATTGGCCGCGTAGTGGCCGCCGGGCGCCGACAGGAGGAGCTTCACGTGGGCCACGTCGGCCCGCTTTTCGCGGAATGCCTGCTGGAGCAACTGGAGGAGTTCCACGCAGAAGCCTCGCCAGTCGGCGTTGCCGCTGGACGCAAGGTGGATGCGCGCATTCAGCCAGCCGAGGACGGCCTCGCCCTCGGCGTAAGTGTCGTAGTCCACGTCGGCGATGCGCCGGCCGGCGCCCTGGCCGGCGAGAACCGAGTCGAGCCACGCATCCACGCCTTGGCCGCTCAGGGCCGAGATCGCCCGAAGCTCGGCCTGCGGGAACTCCGTCGCCATCAGGGTCTTGAGTTCTTCGAGGGCCTCAGGGGCAAGGAGGTCGATCTTGTTCACGACGATGATATCCGCCTCCTCAAGCTGCTTGCGATAGATGTAAGCGGCGCTTGCGTGAAGCGTGTCGCACGTGTGGGTGAGGACTTCGCGCAGGCGGACGGCGTCGGCCAGGACGCTCAAGGGCGCCAGAACGAATTCGTGGGCGAACTTGTCCTTGAGCGGCTGGAGGATTGTGGCCGAGAGGTCCGTGCAACTGCCGACCGGCTCGGCGATGAGGACGTCGGCCCGAAGGTCGTGCGCCAAACCTTCCGCGGCGCTGATCAGGCCGGCGAAGTTGCAGCAGAAACAGCTCCCCGTGACTTCGCGCACGGCCAAGCCCTGCTCCGCCAGGAGACCGGTGTCGACGAGGTCGGGGGCCTGGTCGTTCGTGATCAGGCCGACGCGCTTGCCGCGGGACGCCAGGCCCCGCGCCGCCTGCCACAGGAGCGTCGTCTTGCCGGCGCCGAGGAACCCGCCCACCAGGATCAGTCTTGTTGTCATGGACCATTCCCTTTCTCTGGGTTTGGTTGTGTTGTGTCACAGTCGCACGGATCGGTCGGACCCGCCATGGCAGGTTCCAGTACTCGAACAAAGAACTGCGAGGCAAGAACGCCGCCAATCATTGGGGCCAATACATACACATGGAAGAAGCCGCCGACGCGGTCGGGGAAAGCCGCGTCTCCCCATCCCGCGAGCCAGGCGACCAACCGTGGGCCAAGATCGCGCGCAGGGTTCAGCCCTGCCTGCGTAAGCGGCGCGACAAGGCAGATGATCGAGGCTACCGACAGTCCAATAAAGACGGGGGCCAGTGCATTGTCCGGGCGTCCGACATTGCAGCCTTCGGTCAGGGCAAAGATCATCAGCACCAGCAGGAACGTGCCCAATGCTTCCGCCCCCATGGCGAGGGGAAGGGAGACCACCGCCGTGCCGCCCGGATTGGGATAGTATTCCCCGAACATCATGGCCGTCCGCACAGATTCCGTCGCGCCCCGCACGATCTGGTGAGCATTTTCGTATGCCGCGATGGAAGGGGCAAACAGCACATAGAGCGTCAGCCCCGCCAGCACCGCCCCGGCAAGTTGGGCACCGACATAGACCGGCAGCTTGCGGAAGGGCATCCGCCCGCTCAACACCATGGACAGGCTGACCGCCGGATTGAGGTGCGCGCAGGAGAGATGCCGCGTGAGGTAGATGGCAAGCGTCACGCCGATGCCCCAGGCCAGCGCCACTTGCATCAGCCCCTGGTGCGAACCGAACAGCACAGAGACCGCGACCGATCCGCAGCCGAATAGCACGAGCAGGAACGTGCCCACAGTCTCGCCAATGAACTCGCGTTTGCACATGGACAGGTTCCCTTCAGTTCTTCCGGGTCACCCGAGTCGTACTCACTATGGCCAACGCATCCACGATGAGCCCATGCACGCGCGGATCATGGGCAGCACCTCCGCGCGGCCGCGCGCCGCGCCCCCCGCCCTTTCGTCGCGCGGCTCGCGGACCGCGAGGCGCGGCGCAGAGCAAACGCCAGTTCGTCGATACCGCCCGCGTATTCCTCGAGCGTGGCCACCCAGCGGGCGATGCAGCGGCGGCCGTCGGCAGTCAGGGCGAAACGCCGGCTCGCAGGGCCGGCCTCCGGGGTGTTCCACGCGGAGTTGACGAGACCCCGGCGCTCGATCGCCTTCAGGGTGCGGTAAACGCCCGTGGGGTCGGGCTCGCGCCCCCGCGCCAGGCGCAGCCGGCCTAATCGTTCGAGAAGGAGATAACCGTGCTGCGGCCCTTCGGCCAGGATGGCGAGGATCGCCGGCTGGAGCAGGCGGTCGAGGGTCGTTCCCGCACAGGGGCACGCGTCGAGGCGGCCGGCCATAGGAGCACCTCCACTATTAGACTACGTCCAATAGCGGGATTGTGCCATGCGTTGGGCCGGTGTCAAGAAGGGATTTCGCGAGGCAGGCGCCAAGGGCCGCTCAAGCCTTTGCGCGGCGGGTCGGGGTACGTGTTTAGCGCGTCGACGTCCATATGCAGGGTGGCATGCCCACGCCGCTGTTCGCGTGGGCATGCTCCTCGGGGGGCACGGTCAAATCATGCCCACGGAACGACGCCGTGGGCATGCCACCCGGCTTGCGGAGCAACACGCAAAACATGTACGGGTCAGGAGGCCCACCGCGCCGGAGTTAAGTGGCGCTGTAGTGTCAGTCCTTGGTGTTTGATTGGTCATTGGCGCTTGGTCATTGGTCATTTCGTTGCGGCGAAGTCCTCGATGGCCCTTGCTATCTCCGGAAGGCTCTTCCTCCATGCTCCCGGCGGCAGGTTCTCGGAGATCTGGATCTGGAGCCGCCCGCTATGGCCGCCCTGCTCGAGGATCTCGCGGGCGGTGGCGTAGACCTCCTTCGCCGGGCGCAGGTGCACCGAGGACGGGAAGTTGATGGCCACGCGCATCGCGGGCCACAACCCGAGCGCATCCGCCACGCTCGTATCGTTGTCCGGCGGCGGAGACATGGAGTCGAGGCCGCGCACCGCCGACCGGCCGATGGCGGGCCACAGGGGCTTCAGGTCGCCGTCCATGTGCACGTACACCGGCCGACCATCGAGCATGGCCGCCAACTCGTTGTAGTACGGCACCGCGTACTTCTGAAAGTACCGGACGCCGATCGCCGGCGCGGTGATGTTGTCGGGGAAGCAGACGTACGGCGCCGCCGAGGCCGCGGCAACGCGGAACTGCTGCCGCAGCACGTCGCCCATCAGGGCCATCGTTTCCTCGACAACGCCCGGCGCATCCGCCAGGTGATACGCGAGGTCCTCCAGGAGGACCCACTCCACCCAGAGCGCCTGGTACGGCGTGCGGCCGACCGCTACGTGAGGAATGCCGGCGTCGCCCAGGTCGGCGAGCACCTTGTCGAGCGCCTCGTGATCGGGGTGCACCCGGACGTCGCGGAAGTACGCCTGAAGGATGCGGTAGTCCTTCGGCTCCTTGACGAACTGCTTGTGCGTGGCGGGGCTGGCGGTCTCGCCGAAGGCGGGGGTGTAGAACCGCTCCTGGGTCAGGCGGCCCTCGGGCGTGTGGAGGGTGGTGCGGATGCCGCGAAGGCCGCGGCGTGCGATCTTCTTGGTCTCGAAGCGGCAGTTGGGCGACTCGGTGCGATGGACGCCGACCCACGGCAGAAGGCCGATGCTCTGGCGGCCGATGAGGGCGTACACCTCTTCGGTCGGCTCCATCCCCTGGTACATGACGAAGGGCACGCGGTCGTGGGGCCTGCCCTCGACGACGGCCAGCATGCGTTCACGCATGGTCATGCGTTTCATCGGCTTCCCACAAGAACGCGGTCGCCTACGGCTCCCCGCTAAACGGGCTTGCCCACACCTGTTATGCTTTGCCGTTCAATCCGCAATCCGCAATCCGCAATTCCTTCGACTCCCCGCTGAACGAACGGCAAAAAATCAAACCCCGCGCCTGAGCACGGGGTTGGCGGTGCGCATCAAAGTGGTGCTCGGGACAGGATTTGAACCTGCATGGCCGTTTGTGTGGCCGCTAGCACCTCAAGCTAGTGTGTCTGCCAATTCCACCACCCGAGCACCCATCAAGAGAATAGAGCACAAACGCGCCCCTGTCAAGGGTTCGTCGGCGGGCACATTCGAGCCCGCCGCGGAAGCGGCGGGGGTGGCGTGGCCACGCGCTGGTACGTGTTTAGCGTGTTGCCTTCGTGCTGTCACCCCGAGCGAGCGCAGCGAGTCGAGGGGTCTCGCCGTGCGAAGGTCCGAACGGCAACGACCACAGCGAGATTCCTCGACTCGCTGCGCTCGCTCGGAATGACAACGCTAAACAGGTACACCCGCTGTTGTGTGGCCGTGCGTGGCCTCGGACAATGCACGGCCACGCAACGGCGCGTGGCCGTGCCACCCGGCGCAGGGGCACTTTGCCCGCAATCAGGGGCCGGCCGGCGGGGCCTGCGGATCGGAAAGCACCACCGCGCGCTTCGGCGGCTGGGTGAGGAGCGTCGTCGGCCAGCGAATCTTCGGCAGGAGCCTGGGCAGCACGGCCTTCTTGTGGAGGATGCAGAGGGTCCGCACGGGGCGGCTGATCTCGGCCGCCAGCGCGTCTTCGTTCGGCGGGTTCACCATCTCGCGAGGCCACAGGTACCACGCAAGCGAATACGGCGTGTACGGGTACGAGATGAGGCGGTCGCCCGGCCGCAGGTTGCTCAGCATCCGCCGGGCCTCGTGGCGCGTGGTGGCCTGCTCGTAGAGGCGGACCGGGTCGGACTTGAAGATGAACGCCGCCAGCGCCGCCGTCCCCACGATCAGGAGGGCCACGGCGCTCAACCACTTGTTCCGCACAATCGCCACGGTTCCCATCGCCAGGACGCCGACGATTGCCGCCACGATGATCGCATAGGGGCCTCGCCACGTGTCCCATCGCCACAGGGCCCACACCAGAATCGCCAGGGCCCCCGCGCCCATGACGGTGGTCACGGCCAGGCCGAAGGCGAACAGGCGGTTGCGCTCCGGCGATGCGGACCTCTCCGCCAGGTACGCGCCCACCAGGATGGCCAGCGGCGGCACCACCGGCACCACGTAGTGCGGCAACTGCGTCTTGCTCAGGCTGAACGCGCCGAGCGTCACGATGGCCCACGCGAAGAGGAGCATCACGGCCGGGTGCTGCCGCCTCTCACGCCAGCCCTCCCGAAACAGGCGAACGCAGGCGTGCGGGAGAAAGATCGTCCAGGGCAAGAAGCCCACCAGGAGCACTCCCAGGAGGAACCCGGGCCAGTGGTCGCCGTGGCCGTAGACCTCGGTGGTCGCCCGCTCGAAGTGCTGGGAGAAGAAGAACGCCCGCGCGAAGCCGCCGCCCTCCGCGCCCCCCGGATAATGGAGGTGCATATACATATACCATGGTGCGGCGATGGCGAGCACGATCGGCACGCCGGCGAGCGGTCGCAGCCGCGCCACGTCGCCCCATCGCCGGGTCAGGACCACCGCCGCGAGGACCGCCATCCCCGGCAGGATCACCGCCACCGGCCCCTTGGTGAGGAGGCCGAGGCCCGTGGCCGCGTAAAGCACGATCGTCCAGACCCACGCCCTGCCCTCGGCCGCCCACAGTTTCAGGACCGCCAGGAGCATGGCCGCCGTCAGGGCGGTCAGGAGCGTTTCCATTCGCGCCACGTGGGACATGACGAGGGCGATTGGGGCGACGGCCATCACCGCCCCCGCCAGAAGGCCCGCCCGCCGGCCCCAGAGCATCCGCGCGGCCGCATACGCCAGGAGCACCGTGGCCACGTGCGCCAGCGCCGCCGGAAGCCGGGCCGCCAGCGCCACCGGGCCCAGCACCTTCATCGCCGCGGCCCCGAGCCAGAAAAAGAGCGGGGGCTTGTCCCAGTAGACGAACGTGTCGCCCTCAACCGGGTTGTGCGGGTAATCGTGGTGAAAGGCGACGGGCAGGCGCGGCACGAGCCAGTCGCCCCGCTCGGCCATCAGGCGCGAGACGAGGGCGCTGCGCGGCTCGTCGGGGTCCACGAGCGCCGCATGCGTCAGGTGCACGCCGACCAGGACTCCGGAGAGCACCAGCAGGATGGCCACGTCGCGGTACGTGCACCCGCCGGCGGTCAGCTTCGCGGCCAGGCAGGATCCGGGCGGCGCACAAGACGTCATGACACCCCGTCCTTGCGATGAATATGTCGCACGTAGTAGATATGTTTGCCCTGCGACTCGTAGTACGTGCGGGCCACCAGTTCGCCCATCAGGCCGGTGATGAACAGGAGCACGCTCACCGTCATCAGGAAGAACCCGATGGTCATCCACGGGCCGCGCACCTGCATGATGTGGAAGTGCTCCCAGCCTTTCGTGGCCTTCTCGATAACCAGGGCGACCTCGATGACCGCCCCCAGCAGAAAGGAGATCATGCCCAGGAGACCCATGAAGTGCAGCGGCCGCGTGAAGTACTTCAGCAGGAACCGCACCGTCACCAGGTCCATCATGACCCGCACGGTCCGCCCCAGGCCGTAGTTCGACCTGCCCTTCTGCCGCACGATGTTCTGGATGGGCACCTCGCAGATCCTCGCCCCCACGGCCGATGCCAGCGCGGGAATGAACCGATGCAGTTCGCCGTACAGGCGGATGTGCTGCAAGAGGTCGCGCCGATAAACCTTGAACGTCGTGCCGAAATCATGGATCTGCACGCCGCACAGGCCGCTCATCAGCCGGTTCGCGACGGCCGACGGCAGGCGGCGCAGCCAGAAGTTGTCGACCCGCTGCTTGCGCCAGCCGCTCACGAGGTCGTAGCCGTCATCGAGCGGCTTCAGGAGCGCCGGGATGTCTTCCGGCGCGTGCTGGAGGTCGCCGTCCATCGCGATGACCACGTCGCCGGCAGCATTGTCGAACCCGGCCGCCAGGGCCGGCGTCTGGCCGAAGTTGCGCCTCAACTCGATGAACGTCACCCGCTCGTCATTCGCCACGATCCGCTTGAGGACCTGCGGCGTCGAGTCGCGCGAGCCGTCGTCCACAAAGATCATCTCGTACGGCTTGCCGAGTCCGTCCATGACGGCGACGATCCGCCGGTAGAGTTCCTCGATGCTGGCGGACTCGTTATAGAACGGCACCACGACCGAGTACGTCGGCCGCGGCCCGTCCGCTGCGCTCTCAGACTCTCGGGTCATTCGCGAGATCCTTGTACGTCGCCCACGTCCACCCCGCCTCCTCGGCCGCCCGGCGGACGCGCGGATCGCAAAGCGCCGCGAGCTCTCGCGGCCGGCTCTCGCCCAGGCGCGTCGGACGCTGGGGGGCGGCCTCCGGCAGGCCGGGGTGGACCATGATCTCCCCCGTGCCTTCCGGCGCCTGCCGCAGCACCTGCTCGAGCAACTCGGCCGAGATGCCGCCGGTGGCCCGCGCGCCGAAGAACCAGTCGGCCGTGGCGAGGCCCGCCTGCCGCGCGGCCGTTTGGGCCGCCCGTCCCCACCGGCGGGCCACCCTCTCGAGCAGCCACTGGCGGAGGCAATCCACCGCGCCCCACCCGCGCGGAAGCAGGCCCGCGATGCCCGGCAGCCGCCACTCGGGCGTCGTCCGCATGGCGGGAATGCCGTGCGCCCGCGCCAGGTCGATCGCCAGCGGCAGGATCGCCGGGTGCATGTGCACATGCTTGTGACCGTCAATATGTGACGGCACAAGCCCGTGCGGCTCGGCCCAGGCGATCTGCGCCTCCAGTTCCCTGGCGATCGCCCAGCGAACGTCCTGCGAATCGCGCGCCGCCCGAAACAGGCCGGCCAGCGAGAACGCGAACCGCCCGTCCGGCCCCGCCAGCGGGGCCGCCTCGTCCCGCGGCGCCAGCGGCCCGCCCTCGGTCAGGTTCAGATGGATGCCGATGCCGAGGTTCGGCGCCTCCTCGCGTGCCCGCGCCAGGGCCGCCTCGGCCCCCGCCAGGTTCGTCATGAGCGTCGTGCTCGTGAGCACGCCTTCGCGGTGGGCCTTGAGGATGCCGCCGGTCACGGCCTCCGACCATCCGAAATCGTCCGCATTGATGATCAGGCGTCTCATGGGCCCCACGGCCGCTCCCGGCGGCCCGGCAAAGGCCCCATCGTATTCTCGGCCGCCGCGCAAGTCAACCTGCCACAGACGGCGGCGTGGGCGCACGCCGATTGAGCGAGCGCGGCGGGTCTCCTGACCCGCCGCGTACGTGCCCTCCCCCGCGCGCCGCATTCAGAGGTGGGTGGCATGCCTGGGCCGCTGTTGCCTGGGCATGCTCTTCGATCCACACGCAACATGCCCACGCGAACGGCGGCGTGGGCATGCCACCCGGCGATGGCAATCTGCGCCCACAAATGAAGGGTTACTCTTGCCCGGCGTAAACGCTTGCACGGCCGCGCACCGCGGTCTAGAATCCGAAGCGTTCCCGGCGGCCAAGGCGGAGAGAGATCATGCCCGACGAGTCGGCGTTCGACGCGTTTCAGCCGTACTACGATATCCTGGTCGATTGGGAGGCGCGGATCGGCCGCGAGGGGCCTTTCTTCCAGCGGGTCTTTGCCAACGTCTCGGCCCGGCGGGTCCTCGACTGCGCCTGCGGCACGGGGCACCATATTCGCCTGTTCGCCCGGTGGGGCCTGGAGGCGGTCGGCACGGACCTTTCGCCCGCGATGATCGAGCAGGCCTGCGGCGATGCGCGGGCCTCCGGCGCCCGCCTCCGCTTCGAGGTGGCCGACTTCCGCGAGTTGCCCGCCCAGTTCCCGCAGCCTTTCGACGCCGTCATCTGCACGGGCAACAGCCTGCCGCTGGCCGGCTCGGCCGACGGCGTCCGCCGTGCCATCAAGAGCATGCACGATGTGATGAGGCCCGACGGCGTCCTCGTCCTCCACACGCTCAACTACGCGGTGGTCCCGGAAGGGGCGAACGTGTACGAAGAGCCGCGCGTCCGCCACGTCGAGGACCGCGAGATCCTGTTCCTCAAGGTCTTCCGCAAGGTCCGGCGGCTGTGCGACCTCGACCTCGTGGTGCTCCAGAAGCAGGCGGGCGAGTGGAAGAAATTCGAGACGCACGCGAGGGCCTGGGCCCTGGAGCAGGCCGAGTTGGAGTCGATGGTCGCGGCCGCCGGCTTCGGCCGCCGCCAGTGGTACGGCGGCTACGAGCCGAAACCGTTCGACCCGGCCGCCAGCCGCGACATGATCCTCGTGGCGCGCCGCGAGAAGGCCGCGAAATAGTGTCGCATTACGCGCTGCGTACGTTTACGACTGTCATTCCGAGCGGGCGCAGCGAGTCGAGGAATCTCGCCGTGGTCGTTGCCGTTCGCGATGCCGCATGGCGAGACCCTTCGACTCGCTTCGCTCGCCCAGGGTGACACCAGGAGAAAGATGATGACCCCCGAAGATCAGCTTCGCGCGTTGGGCCTCGAGCTTCCCCCTGCCCCGAAACCCGTCGGCGCGTATGTCCCCGCCGTGCGGACGGGCAACCTCCTCTTCGTCAGCGGCCAGTTGCCGCTGAAGGACGGCAAGCTCATCGCCGCCGGCCACGTCGGCCGCGAGGTCACGCTCGAACAGGCCCAGACCTGCGCGCGGCAGGCGGCGCTGAACGCCCTCGCCGTCGTCGCGGCGGAGATCGGGGGACTCGAGAAGGTCTCGCGGATCGTGCGGCTCACGGGCCACGTCGCCTCGGCCCCAGGCTTCACCGACCAGGCGAAGGTCCTCAATGCGGCCAGCGAGCTCCTCACGCAAATCTTCGGCGACGTCGGCCTTCACAGCCGCGCCGCCCTGGGCGCCGCCGAGTTGCCGCTGGGGTCGCCGGTGGAACTGGAAATGATCGTCGAAGTGAGAGGCTGAGCGCCTTTCCATGTGAGAGGAATCCTATGCTACGATCCGCTCTGATTGGCTGTGCGGCCGTTCTCCTCGCCCTGGCTTTCGCCGCACCAGCTCGTGCCGCCGCGGCACCCTCCGCCGGCCCCGTCATCGTCGCCGCCGAGGGGGCCTCCTATGCCGAGCTCCTGGCGGCGAAGGAAGTGCGGCGATATCTCTACCTCCGGACCGGGACGCTGGCCCAGGCGTCCATGCTGGCGCCAACCGCGTCGCCCGCGCCCGACTGGACCGAGATGATCGTCCTAACGACCAAGGGGCGGCCGATCATCGCCGCGACAACCAATGCCGCTACAGCCACGGCGGCAAACGACCTCGGGCCGCAGGAGTACCTCCTCAAGACGCTCGAGACGGGCGGCCGGCGCGTGCTTCTCATCGCCGGCGGCGACGGTCCCGGCACGCTCTACGGGGCGTACCGGTTCGCCGAGCACCTGGGCGTCCGGTTCTACCTGCACGGCGACGTCATCCCCGACGCGAAGCGAAGCGCCGATCTTCCCAAGCTCGACGAGCGTGCCAAGCCGCTCTTCGACACGCGCGGCATCCAGCCGTTCCACGATTTCCCCGAGGGGCCGGACTGGTGGAATGTCGATGACTATAAGGCTATTATCTCGCAGCTTCCGAAGCTGCGCATGAACTTCATCGGCCTCCACACGTACCCCGAGGGCGGGCCGAACGCCGAGCCCACCGTCTGGATCGGCCCCGCCGACGAGATCGGCGACGGCGGCAAGGTCAAGGCCTCCTACCCCTCCAGCTACCAGAACACCCTGCGCGGCAACTGGGGGTACAAGCCGAAGAAGACGAGCGACTTCTCCCTCGGCGCCGCCGAACTCTTCGACCGCGACGCCTTCGCCGCCGACGCGATGGACGACTCCTGCCCGCAGCCGCAGGCGCCGGAAGCGTGCAACGACGTCTTCAACCGCACCGGCGAGTTGCTCCGCGCGGCCTTCCAGCACGCGCACCTGCTCGGCGTCAAGACCTGCGTCGGCACCGAGACGCCGCTGACGGTGCCGAAGGCCCTTCGCGAGCGCCTCAAGGCCGCCGGCAAGGACGCCAAGGACCCGAAAGTCGTCGCGGAGCTTTACGAGGGCATCTTCCGCCGCATCGCCGCCGCCTACCCGCTCGACTACTACTGGCTCTGGACGCCCGAAGGCTGGACGTGGGGCGGCGCGAAGCCCGAGCAGATCAAGGCGACCATGGACGACCTCGCGACCGCCGTCGCCGCCGCCAAGACCGCCGGCGCCCCGTTCAAGCTCGCCACGTGCGGATGGGTGCTCGGCCCGCAGAGCGACCGGGCCCTCTTCGACAACGTGCTGCCCAAAGACATGGCGACCAGTTGCATCAACCGCCAGGTGGGCAAGGATTTCGTCGAGCCCGGCTTCGCCAAGGTCACGGGACGGCCGAAGTGGGCGATCCCGTGGATGGAGGACGATCCGAACCTCGCGTCGCCGCAACTCTGGGTGGGCCGCATGCGCAAGGACGCCGCCGACGCCCTCCGCTACGGGTGCACGGGCCTCATGGGCATCCACTGGCGGACGCGGATCCTCGGGCCGAACGTCTCGGCCCTCGCCCATGCCGCGTGGGACCAGGCCGGATGGAACACCGAGCCGCCGGTGCCGCCCGCCCCGCCGGAGCCCGCGAAGAAGGAAGGCCCCGACGGCGGCAACGCCGCGCCCTTCCCGAATAACGCCATCGCCGGCACCGACGACCCCACGCTCTACCAGACCGTGCGGTACGACGTGTCGGCGTACCATTTCGCCCTGCCGAACGGCAAGTACGCGGTGGTCCTCAAGTTCTGCGAGCCGCACTACAAGGAGGCGGGCAAGCGCGTCTTCGGCGTCAAGCTCCAGGGCAAGCCGGTGATCGCGGGCCTCGACATCTTCGCCAAGGCGGGCCAGAACAAGGCCCTCGATTACACATATCCCGATGTCGAGGTGACGGGCGGCTGGCTCGACGTCGACTTCGTGCACGAGGTGGAGTTCCCCGCCATCGCCGCCATCTCGATCGAGGGGCCCGGCGGCAAGAAGAAGGTGAACTGCGGCGGCCCGGCCTACAAGGATTACCAGGCCGACTGGCCGGCCGCACCCGCCGGCCCGGCGAAGAACCGGTTCCTGCCGACCGCCGACTTCTACCGCGACTGGGCCGCGGCCGAGTTCGGCCCCGAGATCGCCGAGACGGCGGCGAAGATCTTCGAAACCATCGACGGCCGCCTGCCCGAGGCGTCGACCTGGACCGACGGCCCCGGCGGCCTCCAGCCGAACAAACGCCCATGGGAGGAGATGGTCAAGCTCTACGCCTTCGTGACCGACTTCGAGAGGCTCCGGCCGTGGGTCAAGGGCGCGGGCCACCGCGAGCGGTTCGATTACTGGCTCTTCAATTTCCATTACATGCTGGCCACGGAGCACCTCAGGTGCCTGTGGGCCAAGGGCGACAAGGAAGGGATGAAGGAGGCCCTCGGCGAAGTCTACGAGTGCCTCCTGCCGATTGTCTCCACCCCCGGCGAACTCGGCACCGTGGCCAACTGGGAACAGCATATCCTGCCGGCCCTGAAGCTCCAACTTGACAAGGCGTACCGCGGCCCGATGCGGGTCATCGTGCCGACCGTCCGCACGGCCGTGGGCCAGGGCGAGACGCTGGACCTGAAGGCGATCATCCTGGCCTCGAAGCCGCCGAAGGAGGCGGCCGTGCACTTCCGCCCGCTCGGCGTCGGGGCGTATACGAAGGCGCCGCTGACGCACGTCGCGCGGGGCGTCTACTCGGTCAAGATCGCGCCGCCGGTGAACACGGACTTCGAGTACTACGTTGAGGCGACGCCGGAGGCGGGCAACGCCATCCGCTGGCCGGCGACGGCGCCGGGAATGTGCCAGACCGTGATCGTAGCGCCGGCCGCGAAACAATGGCGAGATGTAGGCCGGGGCAACGCCCCGGCAATGGCGCGTCGGCTCGAAGCGTGCGATCGACGATGCCGCGGAGGGCGGCCGCTTCATCCTCGCCACCGGCGACCAGTGCGGCCGCGACACGCCCGACGCGAACATCCGCGCCGTGGTCGAGACCGCCCGGACCTACGGGCGCTACTGAGAAACTATCTCAGTACTGTGGCACAGCCGCCCTCGGCTGTGCTCTGTGGCCAATCTGCACGCCCGGGGGCGGGCGTGCCACAGTTCTGAGATAGTCTCTGAATCATCTTGATTTGCCCCATAAGGAGCTCAAAACGATGGCGATGACATTGATCCATAAGATCCTCCAGGCCCACCTGGCGGACGGCAAGCTCGAAACCGGCACGCCCATCGGCATCCGCATCGACCAGACCCTCACGCAGGACATCACCGGCACGATGGCGATGATGGAGTACGAGGCGATGGGGGCCCCGCCGCCGGCCACCGACCTGTCGGTCAACTACGTCGACCACAACATGATGCAACTCGGGTTCGAGAACGCCGACGACCACGAATTCCTCCGCACCTTCTCGGCCAAGCACGGCATGCTCTTCTCGAAGCCGGGCAACGGCATCTGCCACCAGGTGCACCTCGAGCGGTTCAGCGTGCCCGGCAAGACGCTTCTCGGGGCCGACAGCCACACGCCCACCTGCGGCGGCGCGGGGATGGTCGCCATCGGCGCGGGCGGCCTCGACGTGGCCCTGGCCATCGCCGGGCAGCCGTTCAACCTGGCGTGCCCGAAGGTGCTCTTCGTGCAACTCACGGGGCGGCTCCAGCCGTTCGTCACGGCGAAGGACGTGATCCTGAAGCTTCTGTCGATCCTGACAACGAAGGGCAACGTGGGCTGGGCGATCGAGTACGGCGGACCGGGCGTGCGGACCCTCAGCGTCCCCGAGCGGGCCACGATCACCAACATGGGCGCCGAGCTCGGCGTGACCACGAGCGTCTTCCCAAGCGACCTCGTGACGCGGCGGTTCCTGAAGGTCCAGGGCCGCGAGTCGGCCTGGGCGCCGCTGGCCGCCGACCGCGGGGCGAAGTACGACCGCCGTCTGGAGATCGACCTTTCGGCGGTCGAGCCGATGGTCGCCTGCCCGCACTCGCCCGACAACGTCAAGACCGTCCGCGAGGCCGGCCCCATCGGGGTGCACCAGGTGTGCATCGGCAGTTGTACGAACTCCAGCATCCACGATCTTCTGACGGTGGCGGCTTTGATGAAAGGCCGCACGGCCCGGCCGGAGGTGAGCCTGGTGGTCGCGCCGGGGTCGCGGCAGGTGCTCGAGAACATCGCGCAGACCGCGGCGCTGTACGATCTCATTGCGGCGGGCGCGCGGCTCGACGAGGCCTCGTGCGGGTTCTGCATCGGCGCCGCCCAGGCGCCGCAGACCAACGCGGTCAGCGTCCGCACGTCGAACCGGAATTTCGAGGGCCGCACGGGCACCAAGACCGCCGGCGTGTACCTGGTGAGCCCCGAGACGGCCGTGGCGTGCGCCTTGACGGGCAAGCTGACCGACCCGCGCGACCTCGGCATCCCCTGCCCCAAGGTCCGCGAGCCGAAGCGCCTGCTCCTGGACGACTCGATGATCCTCGCGCCGGCGAAGGACCCGGACGCCGTGGAGGTGTTCCGCGGGCCGAACCTCGTGGGGCCTCAGCCGATGGCGGCGCTGCCCGACCGGCTGTCCGGCCCGGTGGCCCTGCTCGTGGGCGACAAGATCACGACGGACCATATCATGCCCGCGGGGCAACTGGCCATCTACCGGAGCAACGTGCCGAAGTACGCGTCGTACGTTTTTCACCGCGTCGACCCGACGTTCGCGGCGCGGGCCGCCGAGAACCGCGACAAGGGCCTCGCCAATTTCATCGTGGGCGGCGAGAGTTACGGCCAGGGCTCCAGCCGCGAGCATGCGGCCCTGTGCCCGCGATTCCTCGGCGTGCGGGCGGTCATCGCCAGGAGCATCGAGCGGATCCACCAGGCGAACCTGGTCAACTTCGGCATCCTGCCTCTCGTGTTCGCCGACGCGAAGGACGCCGCGGCGGCCGGAATGGGCGACGAGCTGGCGCTCGCGGACCTCGGGGCGGCGGTCGCGGGGCGCGAGACGATCACGGTCAGAAACGTCACGCGCGGCACGACGTTCGAGGTGCGGTTGCGGGTGTTGGAGCGCGAACGGAAGATCCTCCTTGCCGGTGGCATCCTGAACCTCGCGGCCAAGACTGCGAAATGACCAATGACCAACCGGCGCACGAACAATCTCCGTCTGTCCGGCGTGCGCACAAGAAGAGCCTCCTGGACACAGCATCCAGGAGGCCCCTCGCTCGCGCCGCTTCCGGCCATGCCCCTCAGCAAAGTGCCAGGTACGTCGCAAGCGTAATGATCAGCAGCTTCAGGCGCCGAATAAGTTCGTCTTGCGACATCGGCCGCGGCTCCATGTGTGCTCTACGCAACTATACACGAAAACAATGAAAAAGCAAATCGGCCCGAGAGGATGTAAGTCTAGGCAGGATGGGCAATTAAGGCGCGGCGTACAGCCGACTCTTGACAGTGCTGGAAGGGATGCCCAGGCCTTGTAGTGGGGTCTTCACCCGCGCTGGCGGCTTCACGCTGTGTGCCACGGCCGGTCTTGTCCGGCCGTCAATTCCGCCGCGCGGCCGACGCACGGCGGGACAATAATCGCCGTGGCACACGCGGCACCGGCGCGCGGCGGGTCAGGGTACGTGTTTGGCGTTGTCATTCCGAGCGAGCGCAGCGCGTCGAGGAATCTCGCTGTGGTCGTTGCAGTTCGCACAGGCGCACAGCGAGACCCCTCGACTCGCTGCGCTCGCTCGGGGTGACAGCAAGGAAGGGCCACGCTAAGCACATACGGAGACCCGCCGCGCAAAGGGGAGTCTGGCTCCGACAGTTTGGCTCCTACACGGTGGACAAACGCGCCCGCGCGGGTATAATTCGGTAATGGCGGGTATGGCCGCGAGACGTTGTGAAATCCGCTCGCGCGCATCCGCGAGTGGAGGAGACCGCATGGCGGAAGTAACCGACGTGAATCAGAAGGTCGGGGCCGTGATCGGCGAGATCCGGCCGATGCTCCAGGCCGACGGTGGCGACATCGAACTCGTGGGTGTCGACAGCGGCGTGGTGAAAGTTCGTCTCCGCGGCGCGTGCGCCTGCTGCCCCGGCGCCCAGGCGACCCTGAAGATGTTTGTCGAGCGGCGCCTCAAGGCCAAGGTGCCCGAGGTCGAGCGCGTGGAAAGCGTGGCGTTCTAGGGGGGAGTCCCCAGCACGGAAAGGAGTCGGGAAGTGGCGTACAAGATCAGTGACGAATGTGTCTCCTGCGGGTCCTGCGAATCCGAGTGCCCCGCCCAGGCCATCAGCCAGGCCAATGAGAAGTATGCAATCGATGCCGCCAAGTGCACCGATTGCGGCACGTGTGCCGAAGCCTGCCCGGTTGAATGCATCAGCCAGGCCCAATGAGAACCTGAGCATTCCGAGAGGCTGCTTGGCCGCTGCGGCGGCAGGCAGCCTTTCCTTTCGGGTCGCGCGTGCGGCCCTGAGCGAGGCCAGCGAGGGATCTTGACGTGACAACGAGCGCCGGCTATCCCGAAGCCATCGAGGAACTGCGCCGTGCCCGGCGGATCGTGCTCACGACCCACGCCAAGCCCGACGCCGACGGACTCGGGTCGATCGCGGCCCTCCGGCGGTGGCTGCTTTCGCTCGGCAAGACGGTCGAGGTGATCGTCCCGACGCCGCCGCCGCAGAAGTACTCGTGCATGGACCCGGACCGCGCGGTGAAGGTGGCGGGGCGCGACGTGGCCCTGGGCGCCCTCGCCCCCTTCGACCTCGTCGGCGTCATCGACACCGGCACGTGGCAGCAACTGCCCGGCATGGAGCCGCTGGTGGCCGACTCCGGCGCCCCCGTGCTCGTGATCGACCACCACCGGTCGCAGGACGTGCCGGCGGATTTTCTGCTCGTCGACCCCGAGGCCGTCGCCACGGCCGAGATGGTGTATCGGCTCCTCGCCCAGGCCGGCGCGGCCATCGACGCCCAGACGGCCACGTACCTGTTCGCGGGCCTCGTGGCCGACACGGACTGGTTCCGGCTGGCGACCGTGCGGCCCGAGACCTTCCAACTGGCGGCGGCGCTGGTCGCGGCGGGCGCGCGGCCGAACGAGGTCCACGACAAGCTGCACCTGAGCGACGACCTGACGAAAGTGCAACTGCTGGGCCGGGCCATCGAGACGCTGAGCCCCGCCCTCGACGGGCGCGTGCTGGTGATGAAGCTGACGCGCGCCCTCTTCCGCGAGATCGGGGCCGACATCGGCGACACCGAGAATCTTATCAACGAATGTATGAAGGTTCGCGGCACGCAGGTCGGCGTCATGCTGGTCGAGGCCGACGGCGACGACATCCGCCTGAGCCTCCGCTCCCGCCCGCCGGTCAACGTCCTGCGGGTGGCCGAACATTTCGGCGGGGGCGGGCATCACCGGGCCGCCGGAGCCCGAGTCACCGGCTCGATTGACGACGTCGAGGCGAAGGTGCTCGAAGCGGTGCGCCAGGCCCTCGAACAGGCAGAGGCGGCCGGCAGGGGCGGCAAGCCCCCGCACGCGCGGGAGCCCTGAGGATGGCCCGGGGGGCGAAGCATGCGCAGGCGGGTCGCGCCACCGATGGAAAAGGCTTGACACTAGGGCTTTTTCGACGTAAGCTAACTGGTCTGCACCGATTTCGGGAAAGCGCCCTGGCGCGCCAAACGTAGAGGAGAGTAGCCTTTGGGGACTCTGCAAGTACAGGAGTTGATTGACGCCGGCATCCACTTTGGCCACCCGGCCAGCCGATGGAACCCGAAGATGGCCCCCTACATTTATGGGCGGCGCAACTTCATCCACATCATCGACCTCAAGGAAACCGTCAAGGGCATTGTGCGGGCCAAGAAGTTCCTGACGCGCCTGGTGGCCGAGGGGCGCGACGTGATCTTCGTGGGCACGAAGCGCCAGGCCCGCGCCTGCGTCGAGCAGGAAGCCAAGCGCTGCCTCATGCCCTACGTCAGCTACCGCTGGCTGGGCGGCACGCTGACCAACTTCCGCACGGTCCGGTCGCGCCTGTCGCGGCTCGACGAGCTGGAGCAGCTCGAGACCTCCGGGGCCATGGCCAAGTATTCCAAGAAGATGATCTCGGCGCTCCAGCGCGAGCACCGCAAGATGAAGCGGAACCTGGAAGGCCTCCGGACCCTCGAGCGCCTCCCGGGCGCCCTGGTGGTGGTCGACCCGACCCGCGAGAAGAACGCCGTCCGCGAGGCCAACAAGCTCGGCGTGCCGGTGGTGGCCCTGGCCGACACCGAGGCCAATCCGGACGAGCTGACCGTGCTCATTCCCGGCAACGACGACGCCATGCGGGCCATCGAGATCGTGGTCAAGCACCTGGCCGACGCGGTGGCCGAGGGCCGGGCCAACCGGGCCGCCCGCGCCGCCGTCGAGGGCGAAGGTCAGGCCCAGGCCCGCGCACCCAGCCGGCCTCGCGCCCGGGCGCCGAGTGCCCGGCCCGAACCGTCGGTACGCCCGGCGGTCGAGATGCCGCTGCCCAAGCCGCACCCGGCTATCCAGGAAGCCGCCGGCGAGCCGCCACCGGAAGGCGAGGCGCCGCCCGAGACACCGCAGCCGTAATGCTGTGTCACTCGTGAAGGGATGGGCGCCACGGCCTGCTCGCACGTGTATCGCGTGGCCGTGCCACCCGGCAATCTGGCATGACGCCAAACACATACAAGCAACCAGTGGCGCCCTCAGAGGTCGTCGGGGCCCTGCATGCGACGAGGAGTTGAAGCAATGCCTATCAGCGCCGAAGAAGTCAAGAAGCTTCGCAACCAGACCGGCCAGAGCATGATGGAGTGCAAGAAGGCCCTCGAGCAGTCCGGCGGCGATGCCGCCCGGGCCGTCGAAATCCTTCGCACCAAGGGCCTGGCGACCGCCGAGAAGAAGTCCGGCCGCGTGGCCGCCCAGGGCCGCATCCATTCCTATATTCACCACAACGGCAAGGTCGGCGTCCTGGTGGAGGTGGCCTGCGAGACCGACTTCGTCGCCAAGAACGAGCTGTTCCAGGCGTTCCTGAACGACCTGTGCCTGCACATCTGCGCCCTTTCGCCCATGACCGTCCGGCGTGAGGACATCCCCGCCGCCCTCATCGAGACCGAGAAACGCATCGCCCGCGACCAGGTGACCGGCAAGAAGCCCGACAACGTCCTCGAGAAGATCATCGAGGGAAAGCTCACGAAGTGGTACGCCGATCACGTCCTGCTCGAGCAGCCGTTCGTCAAGGACCAGGAGCGGTCGGTCCAGGCGGTCCTGACGGAGTTGATCGCCAAGACGGGCGAGAACATCGTGATCAAGCGCTTCGCGCGGTTCGAGGTCGGGGAGAGCGCTGAGGCCTAGGGCTGGAGCGCCTTGCGCGGCGGGCCTGCTGACCCGCCGCGTGCGTGCGCTTCCCCGCGCCCGCGCGGCACTTTTTTTGCGGTGGGTCAGAAGACCCGCCGCGCACCGACGGCAGGACTAACTCTGGGGGTCGCCGTGGCGGGTCCAGTCTACAAGCGCATCCTGCTGAAGATCAGCGGCGAAGGTTTCTGCAAGCCCGGGGTCTGCGGCCTTGACCCCGAGGAAGTCCGCACCATCGCCCGCCAAGTCAAGGAAGTCGTCGAGAGCGGCTGCGAACTGGCGATCGTGGTGGGCGGCGGCAACTTCCTGCGCGGCGTCCAGTTCTCGCAGATCGCCAACATCAAGCGGGCCACGGCCGACTACATGGGAATGGTGGCCACGGTGATCAACGCGCTGGCCCTCCAGGACTGCCTGGAAGGCCTCGGCACCGACACCCGCGTCCAATGCGCCGTGGAGATGCGCGACGTGGCCGAGCCGTACATCCGCCGCCGCTGCATTCGCCATCTCGAGAAGGGCCGCATCGTCATCCTGGCCGGCGGGACGGGGAACCCCTTTTTCACCACCGACACGTGCGCCGCCCTGCGCGCAAGCGAGCTGGGGGCCCAGGTGCTCCTGAAGGCCACGAAGGTCGACGGCGTCTACTCCGCCGATCCGCAGACCCACCCCGGCGCCACACGCTACGAACGCCTGACCTACGACCAGGTGGTGCACGACCAGTTGAAGATCATCGACGTGGCCGCCATCAGTTTGTGCAAGGATAACCATATCCCCATCATTGTGTTCAACCTCAAACGCGAGGGGAATATCCGCAAGGTAATCGCGGGCGAACCCATCGGAACCTCTATTGGAGAGACCTGACCGTGCCCGTAGACGACATCCTCCTGGAAGCCGAAGACAAGATGCTGAAGGCCGTGGAACACCTCAAGGCCCAGTACCGCACGGTGCGCACCGGGCGGGCCTCGGCCGGGCTCGTCGAGCATCTGCGGGTCGACTACTACGGCAGCCCCACGGAGCTGCGCCAGTTGGCCACGATCACGGTGCCCGACCCGCTGATGCTCGTCATCAAGCCGTACGATCCCGGCTCGGTGGCCGATATCGCCAAGGGCATCCAGGCCTCGGAGCTCGGCATCACGCCGGCGGTCGACGGCAAGGTCATCCGCCTGACCATTCCGCCGCTGTCGGAAGAGCGCCGCAAGCACCTCGTCCACCAGCTCAAGGAGATGGCCGAGGAGGCGAAGGTCTCGCTGCGCAACGTCCGCCGCGACGCCATCCGGCAGGTCGACACCGAGGAGAAGGACAAGGTCCTCAGCGAAGACGACGCCCGCGGCGCCCGCGACGACGCCACCGACCTGGTGCACGACTATGAGAAGCAGATCGACGAGGCGCTCAAGCACAAGACGGCCGAGGTGATGGAGGTCTAGCCGTCGCCGCACACGGCGACGAGCCATTTCCGATTTCGGGCCTGGTTCACAAGCCCCACGCACCGCGTGGCCGTGCCACCCGGCAGTCTGGTGCCACGCCATACCGGTGCTCGCCCCCGCGCGTCCACACGCGCAGGTTCCCGCGTCCCCGGCCGGGCTGCAACGCGAAACTCGCCGCGCGTTCTTGCCAAGCGGCCGTTTGGAGGCTATGATACAAGGTTCGGCCATACCAGAATCCGCCGCTTGGGAGAGGCGCGTGGAAAGCAGCGATCCATCGAAGAAACCTCCGACGGCGCCGGGCAACGGCGACGAGTGCATCCTTGTCCAGGGGGCGCGCCAGCACAACCTGAAGAACCTCAACGTCTGCATCCCCCGCGACAAGCTCGTGGTCGTCACGGGCCTGTCGGGGAGCGGCAAGTCGAGCCTCGCCTTCGACACCATCTACGCCGAGGGGCAGCGGCGCTACGTGGAATCGCTGAGCGCCTACGCGCGGCAGTTCCTCGAGCAGATGGAGAAGCCCGACGTCGACGCCATCGAGGGCCTGCCGCCCACCATCGCCATCCACCAGCGTCGCGGCGGTTTCAGCCCGCGCTCGACCGTGGCCACGGCCACCGAAATCCACGACTACCTGCGGCTGCTCTACGCCCGCGTGGGCACGCCCTTCTGCCCGAAGTGCGGCCGGGAGATCCGCCAGCAGCGGACCGAGCAGATCGTGGGCCACGTGCTCGGCCTCGCCAGCGGCACGCGGCTGATGATCCTCGCGCCGCTGGTGCGCGGGCAGCGGGGCGAGCACAAGGACGTCATCCGCAGCATCGTGGCCGACGGCTTCGTCCGCGTCCGCATCAACGGCCACATGCACGAGGTGCGCGACGTGCCGGACCTGGCCAAGACCAAGCGGCACACGATCGAGGCCGTCGTCGACCGGTTGGTCGCGAAGGAGGCGTCGCGGGCGCGGCTGAGCGACTCCGTGGAGCAGGCCCTGCGGATGAGCGACGGCGTGGTCGTCGTCAGCCATGAACTCGCCAGCGGCGAGTGGAAGAGCGTCCTCTACAGCGAGCGGTACGCCTGCACGCGGTGCAACATCAGCTTCGAGGAGCTCACGCCGCGCCTCTTCAGTTTCAACAGCCCCTACGGCGCGTGCCCGCGGTGCCACGGCCTGGGCACGTACCTGGAGTTCGACGAGAGCCTGGTCCTGCCCGACGAGGAGCGGACGCTGGCGCAGGGCGCCATCGCGCCGTGGAAGGCCGGCCCGCGCCGGTACCGCACGTTCTACCTGGAGGCCCTGGCGCGTTTCGTGCGCGACTTCGGCGTGGACGAGAACACGCCGATCGAGGACCTCCCCCGGCGCGTGCGCGAGGCGCTGCTGTACGGCGGCCACGCGGCCCGGCCGCCCTCGCTCGGGGCGCACAGCCGGGACGGCGGCGCCGCGGAAGACGACGCCGCGGAGCCGTGGGAAGGTGTTCTGCCGAGTCTCCGGCGCCTCTCCGAGACCGCCAAGAGCACCTACGTGCGGCGGTGGCTCGAGGGGTTCATGAGCGAGCAGCCGTGCCCCGCGTGTAAGGGGGCGCGCCTGCGGCCGGAGGCCCAGGCCGTGCGCGTGGGCGACCGCGCCATCCACGAGGTTACCGCGATGAGCATCGACGCGGCCGCGCAGTTCTTCGCGGACCTGCGGCTCGACGCCGAGCGAGAGACGATCGCCCGCCAGGTCCTCTCCGAGATCCGCAACCGCCTGCGCTTCATGCAGGACGTGGGCATCGCGTACCTGACGCTGGACCGGTCGAGCGATTCGCTCTCGGGCGGCGAGGCCCAGCGCATCCGCCTCGCCACGCAGGTCGGCAGCGGCCTGGTGGGCGTGTGCTACGTGCTCGACGAGCCGACCATCGGCCTCCACGCCCGCGACAACCGCCGGCTCCTCGGCACGCTCGAGCGCCTGCGGGACCTCGGCAACACGGTCCTGGTGGTCGAGCACGACGAGGAGACGATCCGCGAGGCCGACTACATCCTCGACATGGGGCCGGGCGCCGGCGAGCACGGCGGCCAGGTCATCGCCCAGGGCACCCTCCGCCAGATCGAGCTCGCCCCGCAGTCGCTCACCGGGCGGTACCTGGCGGGGCGCGTCACCATCCCGGTGCCCGGGAAGCGGCGGCGGGCCAGCCGCAAGCGCGCCATCCAGGTGCTGGGCGCCCGGGAGAATAACCTCAAAGATCTCGATGTGGCGATACCGCTCGGGTGCCTGGTGTGCGTGACGGGCGTGAGCGGCTCGGGCAAGAGCACCCTCGTGGCCCAGACGCTGGTGCCCGCGCTCCGGCGGAAGCTTTTCGGCAGCCGCGAGAAGCCCGGGGCCCACCGCCGCCTGACGGGCGCCGCTCTGGTCGACCGCGTCATCGAGATCGACCAGAGCCCCATCGGCCGCACGCCGCGCTCCAACGCCGCCACGTACACCAAGGTCTTCGACCTGGTGCGCCGCGTGTTCGCCCAGACGCGCGAGGCCAAGGTGCGCGGCTACGGGCCGGGGCGGTTCAGCTTCAACGTCAAGGGCGGCCGGTGCGAGACCTGCCAGGGCCAGGGCGTCCGCAAGGTCGAGATGCACTTCCTGCCCGACGTGTACGTGACCTGCCAGGAGTGCAAGGGCATGCGCTTCAGCCGCGAGACGCTCGAGATCGTTTACCGCACGAAGTCGATCGCCGACGTGCTGGAGATGCGCGTGGGCGAGGCCCTGGCGTTCTTCCAGAACTTCCCGCGGATCGTCGAGCAACTCGCAACGCTCGACGCGGTGGGCCTGGGCTACATCACGCTCGGCCAGAACTCGACCACGCTCTCGGGCGGCGAGGCCCAGCGCGTGAAGCTTGCCGCCGAACTCGGCAAGCGGTCCACCGGCCGCACGATCTACGTCCTCGACGAGCCGACGACCGGCCTGCATTTCGCGGACATCCAGCGGCTCCTCGACGTCCTCAACCGCCTCGTCGACTTGGGCAACACGGTCCTGGTGGTCGAACACAACTTCGAGGTCATCAAGAGTGCCGACTGGGTGATCGACCTGGGCCCCGAAGGAGGCGACGCAGGCGGGCAGATCGTGGCCGAGGGCACGCCGGAGGACGTCGCGAAGGTCGCGGCAAGTTACACCGGCCAGTACCTGACGCGCCACCTCAAAGGCAACGGCGGGAACGAGAAAGGCAACAGCGGGACCAGGAAGGACAACGGCACAACGTAGGCCGTGGCAACGCCGCGGCGTCATACGAGCCCGCCGCGGAAGCGGCGGGTGACGCCGAGCGGGAGGATCTCCCGCCGCTCCCGAGGCGGGCCCGCGTGGTTACTCGATTGTCATCTTCGCGTAACTGATCGTGCCGGAAACACCCGCACGCTGGCCAAGAAGCTCCAGCGTGTTGGACGGCGGAGAGCCCCCGCGAACCGTGGCCGTGAAGTACGAGTTCATCGGGTGCTGAAGCGGCACGCGGACCGGCGGGCTGCTCATCCCGTCGGGGTAAAGCTCCATCAGCCGGTTCTCCGACACACGTTTACCCGCCGCGTCGCGGCCGCTGACATAGTAGCAGACGAGCAGCCTTCCCTCGGGCGTGACCTGGAACCGGCCGGTTCCCGGAACCTCGGCCGACGCGCCTTCCGCGGCCGCCGCGAGCGTGCGCCGCGAGACCACCTTGCCGTCGCGGACCACCGCGTAGTTCAACTCATGTCGCTGCATCTGGCCGGGGAAGAACTCCTGGCGCAGGCGCTCGTCAATCGCCCGCTCGGTCCACAGGATGTGAACGTTGCCGTCCGGGCCGACCCACAGGTCTCCGGGCATCATCCATCCGCACGTCTTTTCGCGGCTGGCGATCTCGACCCACGGGCTGAACTTGCCGGTCATAATGTCGGGCGTCCATGTGTAAAAGAGCCGGCGGAAATCGTAGTCCCACTCCTGCCCGGTCAGCTTCTTCTTGTACTCCCGCCACCTCATGTTGGGCTCGACGATGTCGCTGACGCCCGCGAAGTGCACCGCCCGCTCGCGGAGCATCACGTTCGGGTAGCAGACGCGGATGGCCTGGGGCTTCTCGTACTCCGCGCCCCACGGCCACTCCAGTTTCCCCTGGGCGGCCCAGTTCCCTTTCGCGTCGCGGAAGGCCCACTCCGCGTGCGTGTAGCCGATGTTCTGGAAGAGGATCAGTTCGCGGCCGGGTCCGTCGGCGGCAAAGCTGCGGTACGAGTGCTCGCTGAACGCCGGCGCGCCCTGCCACTGGGGCAGCATCGTGGTGAAGGGCGCCTTCGCGTCCGTGGGAGAAAATTGCAGTATCTCCGGCCGCGCGGGGCCCGCACGGACCTCGGGATCCTTCACCAGCGTGGGATTGGCCGAAAGCAGGAGCGGTCCGCCGGGAAAGCCGACGAGGGGGCACGGCTCGCGCGTGCGTCCGGCGGGATCCGACTGCACCAGTTCCCATCCGCCGGGCCCGCGCTTGAAGAGCCTCCACCGGCAGTTGTTCAGAGGCTTGGCGGCCTGGAGCGTCTCCAGGCCGCTGGCGAAGACGTCCTGGCCGATGCGCACCAGGCACGTGGAGCCGCCGCACCACATCGGCCCTGCCCCGTTGTCGGCCGGCGCGTAGCCGTACACGTCTTCCTCGGCGTCGACCCGCACCTGGGGCGCCGGGCGAGCCGCGGCGAGAACAGAACCGCCCGCGGCGGCAACCAGCAACACAAGGAAGACGGGCGAGAATATGTTCATCGATGAAATCCCCAGGATGCCGGTCGCGGCAGCGCGACCTCACACTTTCGGCGGCGCGACGGGTGGTTTCGCCGGCGCCTTCGGCCGCGGCTCCGGCGGGGCCTTCTTCGCCTCTTCGAGGAGCTTCAGCCGGCGGTCGATGGCCTCGATGGCCTTGTCGGCATCGTACGCCTTGGGGTGCTTCGGATATTCCGTCCGGACCTGCTCGAAGTACGCCCGGGCCTCCCTATACTTCCTGTCCTGGAAGAGAATGGTCCCCTGGTAGAAGATCGCAACGGGGGCCTCCGGGGCGTTCCTGAACTCGCGCAGCCAGTACTCGATGTTCTTCAGGGCAAGGGCCGAGTCGCCGTCCTCGAGGGGCACCACGGCCAGCAGCAGCCGGGCCTGGCTGAGGCGCCCATTCTCGTTTTTCGGCGCCAGCTCCACGGCGCGCCGCAGGTACGGCTCGCCGCGCTTCATCTGGTTGAGAATCGCCAGGGCATTTCCGAGGTTGAAGCTGGCCTCCAGGTCGTCCGGCGTCTTCTTCTGCGCCTCGAAGAGCCGCGGCAGCGCCTCGACCTGCTGAAGCACCGAATAAAGCTCGGCCGGCGCACGCGGCCCCAGCACGATGTGGAGCGGCTCGCCGGCGGAACTCAGGAACAGCAGCGTCGGGTACAGGCGGACCTGGTACTTCACCGAGGCGGCACTAGTCTCCTTCGAATCATCGACCTTTACGGGGATGAAGTTGCGGAGGATGAACTGGGCCACCGCGGGGTGGTCGAACGTCCCGTGCTCCATCGCGCGGCACGGCTGGCACCAGTCGCCATAGAAGAATAGGATGACGATGCGGCCGGTCTGGGCGGCCTCCTTCTCGGCGGCATCCAGGTCTTTCCGCCAGACGATCTGGATGGGCGGCGTCTTGGCAGGGGCGAGCGAGTTCTTGCCCGGCGCTTCGGCGGGCCCCTGCGTCCCTGGCGGGAGCGCGGCCGGATTCTTCGCGGGTTTCGCGGCGGCCTTCGGGGCGGGCGCGCCGAGCGCGGGAATCGCAAGAATGACGAAGGCAAGAAACGCAAGGCCAAAGCCACGCATCGCTGCCCCTCAGTCAAGTTTAGCCGCGGCCGGCACGGCCGCGGTCGAAGGCGACAATCGTCGCCGCAGGCGGCGACGGCCAAACAAGGACTTCACGCCGGCGGCGCGGGCGGCCCGACCATCGCCTCGACCGTCACCCCGACCCGCCGCAGCTTCTCGTAGCGGCGCTGGAGGAGCTCGTCGACCGGCAGTTGCCGGAGTTCCCGCAGGTGCCGCCCGATGCGGCGCTCCAGCGTGATGGCCATCTCGCGCGGGTTGCGGTGGGCGGCGCCGAGCGGCTCCGGCACGATGTCGTCGATGACGCCGAACTCCTTGAGATGCTTGGCCGTCAGCTTCAGGGCTTCGGCCGCCTCCGGCGCCTTTTCGGCCGTGCGCCACAGGATGGCCGCGCACCCCTCCGGCGTGATGACGCTGCAATACGCGAACTCAAGCATCAGCAGCCGGTCGGCCACGCCGATGCCGAGGTACCCGCCCGAGGCCCCTTCGCCGATGACGGCGCCGACGATGGGCACCCTGAGCATCGACATCTCGCGCAGGTTGACCGCGATCGATTCCGCGACGCCGCGCTCCTCCGCCCCGATCCCCGGGTACGCCCCCTGCGTGTCGATGAGCGCCACGACGGGCAGGTTGAATTTCTCCGCCAGGCGCATCGCCCGCAGCGCCTTGCGGTAGCCCTCGGGGTGGGCGCAGCCGAAGAAGCAGGCCACCTTCTCGCGGGTGTTCCGGCCCTTCGAGTGGCCGACGATCATCACCTTCTCGCCGGCGATCCGCCCGAAGCCGCACACCACGGCCCGGTCGTCGCGGAAGAACCGGTCGCCGTGGATCTCCTTGAACTCCTTGACAAACGCCTCGACGTAGTCGGCGGTCTGCGGCCGGTCGGGATGGCGGGCCACCTGGACGGTTTCCCACGGGGTCAGGGCGCCGTACTTTTTGCGGATCATCGCGAGGAGGTTCTTGCGCATGTCGCGGATCTCGGCGCTGAGGTCCGCGCCGCGCCGGCGCTGGTCCTCCTCCATCGCCGAGATCTGCTCCTCGAGTTTCGTAAACGCCTTCTCGAATTCGAGCGTGACTCGCGCCATACCCTCACACGCGCCCAGCAAGCTGGGCGGCTCAATGGCCGTTGCCGCGGCCCACACTTGTCAGTCCTTGATCGCCGCGCAAAGCTTCGCCAAGTGCCTCAACTTCGCACTCACATACAACATGTTCATGGGCCGGTCAAGGGGTTCCTTGGCCATCATCGCCTTGATGAAGTTGTCCAGTTCGACGGGCGCCTCCGGCCGCGTCACCCGCACCGACGGCAGGAGCCCGTAGAGGTGCTGCTCCAGCAGGCCCTGCGACGTCACGCTGACGTACGGGAGCCGCCCGGCGGCCACCTCGAACGCCGTAACACCCATGCTATAGACGTCGGCCTGGCCCGTCAGGCGCTTGTTGAGGATCTGCTCGGGCGCCATGTACGACCACGTTCCCGGCCGCCGACGTTCCCGCAGCCGCCGCCAGAAGTGTTTGCCGAGCGACGTGTCCGCTTCCGCGGTCAGCGCAAAGTCGATGACCTTGACGTTGCCGTTGTCGCCCACGACGATGTTCTGAGGCTTGACGTCGCGGTGAACGTAACCCTGATCGTGCAAGTACTCGAGGCCCTCGGCCGCCTGGGCCAGCCACTCGAGGGCCGACGAGAGCGGCGGCCGCCCCTTGTCCAGGTACTGGCGCATGCTCGGCCCGTTAATGAGATCCAGGACGACGAACGGCCGCTCGGTCGTCAGGATGATCTCGTGGGCGTGCACCAGGTTCGGATGGTCCATCACCGAGCACAGGCGATACTCGTTCTCCAGGTAATCCCGCTCCGTGGGGTCCTGGGCGAAGGCATCGCGCAAGACCTTGACGGCAAACTCGTTGCCCCGCCCGCGCCCCACCAGGCGGATGACGTGGAAGATCTCGGCCGTGTTCGACTCGGCGATCTTGCGGAGAACCTGGAATCCGTTGATTGTTTCCGGCATGGGCTCTGGACACGCAGACACCCCACCCTTCCCCCGCCACGCCGCCGAGGCGCGCGGTGGTTGGCCCAGGGCGCCCTTCTCCCTGCAACCCCCTGCATATAAGAGCGGTGCATTCTAGCGGCGTTGCCGCTCAGCGGCAATGCGAAAATCGGCGTGGCGATTACTCCTACACCCCACTTCGCGCGGCGGGTCTCCCGACCCGCCGCGCTCCTGCGTTATACCATCGCTGGGGGGTGATTGCCGCGCGATGGGTCAGGAGACCCACCGCGCACAAGTGCTTGCCTTCGGCCGACGATGCACGGCCACGCGCCGTTGCGTGGCCGCGCCACCCGGCCGGCTCGGATCACATACCTGGTGGTCGCGCAAATCTATTGACCGTGCCCCGCGCCGCCCCTAGAGTACGTTGGCTCCTCGGGCCCTTGTGGAAACCCATGAAACCCTGGAACCAGGTGACAATCATCGGCGTCGGGCTGATCGGCGGAAGCCTCGGCCTGGCGCTCAAGAAGGCGGGCCTGGCGCGGACGGTCGTCGGCGTCGGCCATCGCCAGACGAGCCTCGACGAGGCCCGCCAATGCGGGGCCGCCGACCGCACGACCCTCGACGCGGCCGACGGCATCCGGCAGAGCGACCTGGTGGTCCTCGCGACGCCGGTGGGCCGGTTCGAATCGGCCCTGCGCGCGGTCGCCCCCGCCCTGGCGCCGGCCGCCGTCGTCATCGACGTGGGCAGCACCAAGGCCGCCGTGGTGCCCGCGATGGAATCGCTCATGCCCGACGGCTGCGCGTTCGTCGGATGCCACCCGATCGCCGGCAGCGAGCTGCGCGGCATCGCCCATGCGCGGGCGGACCTCTTTGACGGGGCACTCTGCGTCGTCACGCCGACCGACCGCACGCCGCACCACGCCCTCGACCGCGTCGTCCAGACCTGGGCCCGCCTCGGCATGACCGTCCGCCTGCTTGGGCCGGACGAGCACGACCGCCTGCTGGCCGAGGCCAGCCACTTGCCGCACGTGGTGGCGGCAGCCCTGGTGCGGGCCGTCGGGGCCGGTGCGGAGTCGCTGGCCGGTCCGGGCTGGGCCGACACCACGCGGGTCGCCAGCGGAGACGCGGCCCTTTGGCGCGACATCCTGATGAGCAACGCCACCGAGGTGGCCGACGCCATCGACAAGTTCCAGGGCGTTCTGGGCGAGTTCGCCTCGGCCCTGCGCCGCGGCGATGCCGCCCGCATCGAGTCGCTCCTGGCCGAAGCCAAGGCAAGGCGCGACCAGCGCGTCAGGCACAAGCCCGTTTAGAAGCTGTTTCAGAAGCGCCCATCAGCGCTGCATAGCGCGGCGGGCAGTCTTGCCCGCCGCGAGAATGCGGGCGCGTACGCGCGGTGGGCAAG
>Ga0315273_10000337_pt1 | contig 47296 bp, 43 predicted proteins | sample YL17G02_0_MG_FD_205753 | JGI IMG/M metagenome (GOLD analysis project Ga0315273, IMG submission 205753) | Sediment microbial communities from Yellowstone Lake, YNP, Wyoming, USA - YL17G02_0 | ecosystem: Environmental > Aquatic > Freshwater > Lake > Sediment | place: USA: Wyoming | collected...
GTCCTTGCTCAATGTGACGAGCATTTCCTCGCGTTTCTCGGACCAATCCACGGAGTAATTCAACCCAGGGTAGCTCAAGAGCCGCTGCGAGGAGGGCTGGGCGAGGTACCGCACGTAGAGGTCCGTTTGCCCTCCGCGAAAGCTCGTAAATACCATGGCCTTGCGATCGTCGATCCAGCGCGGGTAAATGACAGGGATGTTCTGCCGCAGAAGGACACGCGGGTTGTAACCGTCGTAGTCGGTCATCACGACCTCGTATGAATCCCCTTTCTTCACGCGGTAGGTGATCCTCGTCGTCGCCACGCCTGCTTCTCCCGTGAGCATCCTCACGACTTCGTCGGAGAAAAGATGGGCGATCTGGCGGATCTGCTCGGTTTTGAGCACATACCGCTTGCCCCCGATCGTGAGGTTGTTCGACAGATCGACGACGAGCCCCTCGAACTGAGTCTCGCCTCCGTTCTGTTTCAGAAGCCCGCGGACCTCCACGAGACCGTTGTCGCCCGCGCTGTCCGTACGGCGAGCGCGTCCCCGCGTGACTTTGAAAACCCCCGCGAATTCGAGGTCGGCGGTGATGAGCTGTTCGAGCGTCGTCGCCTGGTCCGGCCGCGCGCCATCGACGGCGGTGAACGGAGCGATCGAGAGGCCGATCAGATTCGCGTACGAGGACTTGATCCCGAGCTCAACTTCCCTCTGCGCGGACGCCGGGGGCATCGAGAGGGAACCGATCACGAAGGCAAGAACGCAAACGATCAGGGTTCTGCAAAAGCTCATGGTTTCACTCTTCTTCATAAGCAAAGCTGAAGTGCACGCCGAGATACTCGTCCCCAAACCCCCCGGGAAGCGCGGGTAGCGGGTTCGCCTCGACCACGGCGCGCAGCGCCGCCTGGTCGAAGAGAAAATTTCCTGATGACGCCTCAACCGCGGGCGACTCGATCGACCCGGACCTTCTGATCCGGAAGTACACGCGGCAATTGGTCATTCCCCCCGCCCCTCCTGGAACTCGCCAGTTGGTCGCGATCTTCCTTTTGACCGTGGCGAGGTAGTAGGCGAACGGAAAATCGCCCACGTCGAGCGCCATGTCCCCCGTCGAGACCCCGCCCGACCCAGGCCCTTCCCCCGTCGCCGCTCCTCCCTCGCCGGTAGGCGGACTCGGCTTGTCCATACGCGCCGTTGGAACGGTCTTCCTCGAATCGCCCTTCTTCTGGGTTTTCGTTTCCTTCGCCGGAGTGACAAGCTCATCCGGCTTTTTTTCTTCCGGCTTCGCCGGCGGCAGTTGGGGAACCTCTTTCGCCGGGGCTTTCATCTCGTCCTTCAGGGGCCCGCCGCCCTGGGGGAGAGAAACGAGCCTCACCGCGTATACTTCCCGGGGGACGAAACGGACCTGGCTGATACGAACCAGGCGCATCGAGATGAACCCCAGGGCGAGATGCAAAGCGAGCGATATGATGAACGCGCTTCTCATAACCAGCCGCTCCCCGCCAGGCGGAACGGCAATCGAGTTGCCGCTACTTCTTTTTGTTCTTGGTGTCCATCTCGGTGATCATCCCCACCTCATCAATCCCCACTTCTTTGATGTGCCCGACGACCTCCATCACAACTCCGTACGGCACGTTCTTGTCGGCGCGAACGAAAACGCGTTCCTCGCCGGCCGTCTTCAGATTGCGCAGCGCATTCTCCAGGTCCTTAGGCCCCACCTTCGAGTCGTTGAGGTACACCTCGCCCTTCTCGGTAATCGCGAGCATCACGCCCTCGGTCTCCTTGATCACTGTCGACTTGGCCTTGGGAAGCCGGACTTTGATTCCCGCCTGTATGAACGGCGCCGTCAGCATGAAAATGATGAGGAGCACCATCATCACGTCCACGAGGTTCGTGATATTGATGTCGGCGAGCGAACTATACGGGGTTCTTTTCATAGGTCGTCTCTCTTTCGATGTCCGCCTGCCCGGAGGATTTCGTGCCGACGAGCTCGATGATCCTCGAGATGAACAGCTCGATCCCGTTTTCCTGCCGGCGGACATGGCGGAGCAGCAGGTTGTACCCCACGACTGCCGGAATCGCCGCCGCCAGGCCGGCGATCGTGGCGATCAAAGCCGCTGCGATGCCCGGGCCCACGACCTCGATGCTCGCCGTCCCCTGCGAGCCCATGCTCATGAAACTGTCCGTGATACCCCACACCGTTCCGAGAAGACCGAGGAACGGCGCAACGGAGACAGTGGTCGCGAGATAGACGAGGTACTTCTCCATGTCTTCGACCTCGGCCACGGCTCTCCTTTCGAGGAGATCCTTCAACTGCGTCGTGGCGACCGGGTTCTCGGCCTCGGACGCCCCTCGTCCGGCCGACTTGGCTCCCTTCCGCGCGTCCAGGTGCCGTTTGGCTTCGAGGATGAGCGCCCCTTCCACCGACGGGAGGCATTGCTTGAGCGTCTCCGCTGAAAACCCAAGCCCCCCTGCCGCCACCAGCTTCTGGAGCCGCTTCCCGCCGCGGCGGAGCTTCATGTAGAGCCGCGTGCGGTCGTAGATGATCGCCCAGGAGATCACCGACATGAGGAACAGCGTGAAAAATATGAGCTTCGCGAACCAGTCGCTCTGGAACACGAGCGTCGGGACCGATCGAGCCAGGTCACCGAAGAGCACAGCAGAGTGGATACCCATTGTCCGCCTTTCCTAACTCTCAAAATATCAATAAGTTAAAAGCGCGGCCGCCGAGCCGCCCTTTCTTTCGCGCCAGGCACACGATAGCAAAGGGTCTTTCGAGCGTCAAACCATAAGGGTTGTCTGTTTTTTTGGAAAGAGCTATAATACAGCTGTGTCCTTTGCTTCCCCCTGAGAACCCAAGGAGGGAACTCAATGAGACGGCTGCTAACGTTGTTCTTCGTTGCGGCCTTTCTTTATCCGCTGGCCGCTGATTGTGCAACTCAATACAAGTCAACAGGCTACGCTCCAAAGGGCGTGAGCTTGACCCTCGATGATCCCGTCGGGTCCGTCTACAAGGCAGGCGAGGAGGTGGGGCTCTCGATCCGGACCGATACCGGGGCGTACGTCATCGTCTTCGATATCGACACGGAGGGTTTCGTTCACCTCTTGTACCCCGTCGACGGAAAGAATCTCCAGAAGTTTTCGCCCGACCGAGCCTATGCGCTTCCGGAGAGTCCCGGACAGTCGCTCGTCGTCGGGGGAACCAAGGGAATCGAATTCGTGTTCGCTCTCGCGGTCGAGGATCGGGATTTCATCAACGAAGATGAGATCGGATTCCTCGCCGACAATGAAGCGATTCCCGAAGACAGGAAATTTCGCATCACGGGCGATCCTCTGCTCGCGGCCAATCAGATCGCGAGCCACATCGTCCGCGGGATATCCCACCGCCCAGGCGTGACGTTGTCGTTCACCTATTTCTATATCGACGAAGCGGTGGATTTTCCCAGGTACCTCTGCGAGGACTGCTACAAGAAGGGGAAGGACCCCTACGCAGAAGGAATGCCGGCCTACATCGCGAGCGCGGACTTCGACAAGACAGACCGGTTGACGTATCCTCTGGAAGAGGGATTCGTCCCCGACGAGGGTGAAGCCGCAGAGCTGCAGTACCGCGAGCACGAGACGGAGGTGACAAAGGTCTACGTGACCTATTACCCCCGTTGGAACGACGGCTTCTACGACACCTCGTGGTGGTATCTCGATCCCTGGTACTGGGGAGGATGGTACGATCCGTATCCGGGAGCTTTCTACTGGGGCGTCGGCTGGAACTGGGGCTGGGGGGGATGGGGTGCGTACCACTACACCTATTTCCCCTACTACTATTGCGGCCCGTACTACGCGCACTATCCCTGGTGGGGCTACTACAACTGCTACCCGGACTACGGGTACCACGGCGACTATTGGCGCCGCTACGGTGACGACGGTTGGCGCTCTTTCAGACCGGTCCCCAAAGACCGCGACTCGGGACGGCTCTACACGGCGATGAATCGCCCCGCCGGCCGCGACATCCGATACGGTCAACCGCTATTGAAATCCAGCGCTTCGTCGGACCGGCTTCGCTACAACTCGACACGTGCTCCGTCGGACGTCGGTCGCGACACGAGGTCTCTCAAGAGCCGTCGCGGGAGCGGAGAGGAGCCGAGGGTCATACGCGAACGGCCGACGCGGTCTTACAAAGAGGGGCGTCAAGGTGTCACACGTGAATCGAGAGAGGTCCGGTCCAAGAGGACCCCAGATCGCGAGCAGCGTGTGATCACGCGCCCATCGAGAACATCGCGATCGTACACGGGGACCGACAGCCGGAGGATGGACACCAGGGGACAAGAGAGAAGATCGAGTGACATCGACAGGAGATCATCGGAACCGCGCCCGTCGCGATACGACGCGACGCCGCGGACGTCACGCCCCCGAACGGAAAGCAGAAGCACGTACGTACCGAACGTCCGCCGTGAGAGCGGCGGGAAAAGCTACTCTCCACCGTCCTCCAGGAACACGGGAGGAAGGTCGTCGGCGAGAAGCTCGTCGCCGCCCCCGAAGAGCTCGCCGTCGCGAAGCTCATCGAGAGCGAAACGCTAGAGCCCCGCATTCGCCGGCAATCGAGGCCGGGCGGACGATGAAAAAAGAGGCCGATCGGCTCGGCCTCTTTTTTCATGCATGCGCTTCCGTGGAAGGTGTCAGGACAAGTCTCTGACCGCCTCGACTTCGAGATACTTTACGCCGTCGAGTTTCTTCACGCGCGTAACGATCTCAACATCCCTGTCCTTGGCCCTCTCGTGCAGCCGGTTCGACAGGTTGTTCCTGGTCAACAGGTAGTTCTTCCCGACCTTGGTCTGGAAACCGGGCTGGCAGGCATCGCTGATTCCGAGGTCGCAGCGCCCGCAGACGTAGTGACCGGTCAACGTGATCGTCTCGCCCTCACGATTGGTGACGTTCTCAATGTTCGCCGTCTTGGACGCCTTGCTCCCGCACGTCTTCGCCGCGGAACTGGGGCAGCCCTTTCCCGCCGTGGCCATGGGACACGACGCGACTGGACAGGATGCCGACGCTCCTGATGTCTTCGTGCATCCGGCCGACGACGACGCCTTGGCGTGCGTGCCGCACGCCGCGGCCTTCTCGCCGCCCGCGGGCGACGATGCGGAGAGCCGAGCGGCGGCCGCAAAGACGACCGCTCCTAGAATGACTAATCCGATAATCAGAAGAAGCACTTTGCTTTTCGACATTGAGACCTCCTGAAGATGCAACTCGATTGACGTGCCTTCAACGCAGTGGGGGAAATATGGAGAACCAAACGACCCGTGTCAAGTCCCACGGGTCACGAATATGGCCTCAGACGGGTTTCGAACCCGCCGGGTCAAACGTCGACCGGGTCGCCCTGGGTGACCCGGCCATCGTCGAATCTGACGCGGCACGCCTCCAGGTGCGGGTCGTGCTCGAAGAAAAGGATCCAGTTCTCCCGGGCCGCCCGTTCGAGAACCTCGGTTTTCTCGGACATGGCAAGGATGGGGTCCACGTCGTACGCCATGATGTACGCCGTCGGGACGTGAGCGGCTGTGGGAATGAGGTCCCCGCAGAAGAAAAGGGCGTGTTTGGCGTCGCGGAAAATGGGCAGATGCTGCCCCGGCGTGTGACCGTGAAAGGCGAGAACGTCGAGCCCCGGCGCCAGATTCCACTCCCCGTCGTGAAGCGCGAGCGCGCCCTCCTTCTCGATGGGCTCGATTCGATCGCGGAAATAGCTGGCCTTGTCCCTCGGGTTCGGGTGGAGAGCGTGCTCCCATTGGGCGGTCTGAACGTGGTACGCCGCGTTAGGAAACGCAAGCCTCCACCCCCCGCCCGACCGGACCACCGCTCCGCCGCCGTGATCGAAGTGGAGATGTGTGACGATCACATCCGTCACTTCCTCCGGGGTGACTCCCAATCGCCCCAGTCCCACCGCGGGAGTAACTGCAGCGTCGAAAGCGTAGATCCTCTCGAACTTCTCCCCGTAACCTGTCCCCGCCCCGGTATCCACGATGACCGTTTTGCCGTTCCCGCGCGCGACAATCGTGCGCATTGCCATCGAGATCCGGTTCTCCTCGTCCGGGGGCGCGACCCTCGCCCAGAGGTTTCTCGGCACAACGCCGAACATCGCCCCGCCGTCGAGGCGGAACATCCCGCTGGTCCACGACCGAATTTGCCAATCGCCGATGTTCATTCGACACGTCGTCCGTATGAGTGATGATATCGTCGCAGGAAGAACGGCGGGCAGTATATCACACGCGGGCCTCGCGCGCCAAGCGATCAGTCGTCTTCGAGAATTACGGCCGTGCCGTATGCGAGCAGTTCGGCGGCGTGCTCCATGATTTCGCTCGTGATAAATCGCACTCCGACGACACCGTTCGCTCCGAGCTTCGTCGCCTCCTCGCGGAGCCGATCGAGGGCTTGCTCCCGGGCCTCGGCCATGAGCTTCGTGTACTCGCGGACTTCTCCGCCGGTGATGTTCTTCATGAACGCGGTAACGTCCTGACCGATCCCGCGGCACCGCACAGTGTTGCCCTTGACCAGTCCCAGCACTCTCACGACCCGCTTGCCCGGAACGGTATCCGTCGTGGTGACGATCATTGCTTGACTCCTTTGTACGGATCACTCTTGCTCTCGTGGTACCTTTCTCTGACGACAGAAAGGAACACGACCACGAGCCCCAACAGGATGACCGCGATACTGATTCCCTTTACGGTGAAGAACTCCGGCGATGTCACCGCCTCGTAGACGGCATACGCGAGCACGACCAAAATCCCGGCGATCATGAGGACGAAACCGGTTCCCCGCTCCAGTCGATGAAACAGGCTGTCCCAGTACCTCGCCCAAAACTCCTCGTCCGGCGCCCTGAGCTTCAAGTCGTTCGTGAGCTCGACGACACGCCCGATCTCCTTGAGCTCTCGCCGGCAGTCGGCGCAGTTCTTCACGTGCTCTTCGTATTGCTTCTTATCCTCGACGCTCAGTTCGTCGTCGAGGAGCCTCATCCCCTCAGCCTGAAATCGTTCGCACACCATGACTAGACCACCTCTCCCGGTGCGGTGCGGGCCCCTGGAACCAGGTTCGGGGTTTCAGCGACACCACGCTGCTCCATTTCCGTCAGGATTTCTTTCAACATTTTCCGGGCGTAATACAGACGCGACATGACAGTTCCTATGGGGATCCCGAGCGTCCTGGCAATTTGTTCGTATGAGTACCCTTTGAGATTCTTGAGGACAATCACTTCGCGGTGATCGAAGGACAGCCGCTCTATGGCGGCATGCACGAGGCGCACGCGTTCCTCCCTCTCGAGAGACTCGAGAATGGACGGCGAGGGCGAGGCGAAGCGCTCGCGGTCCGGATCGTTGTCGTAGAAAAGAGATTCGTGTTTCTTGGATTCTCGCTGTATGAAATTCAGGCAGCGATTCCTCAGGATGCGGTAAAACCACGGATAGAACGGCCTATCCCTATCGAACTGCTCCCTCGCCGCGTATGCTTTGATGAACGCCTCCTGCGAGAGGTCGCGCGCGTCCTCCGAGTTCCCGGCAAACCCTAGCGCGATGAGATACGCATCCGACATGAAACGCCTCACCAAAGCTCCGAAGGCGTTCTTGTCTCCCCTGAGCCAGCGCTCGACGAGTTCCTTCTCGGTGTCGGGCACGCCGTCCCTCCTCGGACCCGCAGCAGATCCTCTACCCATTCCCCCATTGACACGTGTTATACTCCCCCGCATCCGATTTATTCAAATGCCTTTTGTTTTTTTGGCGCCGCGCGGGCACGAGGGCGGGGCGCGGCGAACCTCGGCGAAGACGAATCCAACATGATGGGTTCGTGGGAGTTACGGGCACGGCTGGGCCGCAACCGGGACCACCATGGGTAAGAAATATGCATTCGTTGTCCTGCTTCTGTCAGCGCTGGCACTGACCGCGCTCTCGCTCCCCTTCTTCTCCTGGATCCCCGACGACGCATACATCAGCTTCCAGTACGCGAAAAGCTTCGCCGAGGGGGACGGGCTCGTGTTCAACCCGGGCGAGCGCGTGGAGGGATTCTCGAACCTCCTGTGGACGCTCGCGCTGGCGCTCGTCGCCAGGCTCGGCCGAAACATCGAGACGGTGGCTCCAATGATCACCTTTGGAGCGGCCGTCCTTTCGCTCGGCCTGTTCCTGCTGCTTCTTCTGCGCGCCTACCCTCTCTCGGCCATCGCCGACCCGAGGCGCACACGATTGATAACAGGGTTGTTTGTCTTTGCGTTCGCATCGTTCTTTCCTCTCGCGTTCTACGCGTCGTCGGGGCTCGAGACAACGCCGTACGTTCTGTGCCTCGTCGCGGGCGCAGCATTCCATTTGTGGACGACGACCCGGGGCGCGGGGTTTCTGCAGTACGTGTCGCTCGTTCTCTTTCTCGCTGCGGCGATCATGAGACCCGAGGGGATCGGTTTTCTCCTGTTGAACGGGCTTTTTCTCCTTTCGCGCTTCAGGCGCATGTCCGGAAGGCTTCTCGCCGCGGTCATTATCGTGTTCTTCGCGTATCTCACCGCCTTGTCCGTGAGATTCGAGTACTTCGGCAGCCTCGTGCCCAACACATATTTCGCGAAGCCCGCCGCGTCGTTTCACTACCTCTCCCCAATATCCCATGGACTGCACTACCTCGCCCGCTTCCTGGCGAAGAGCGGGGCGGTGGTGCTGCTGCCTCTCGCGCTGGTCATTCCCCACGATCGGAAAAAAAGGTACGCCTGGCTCTACCTGTGGGCTCTCGCCGCCTACCAGTTGTTCTTCATCGTCGTCACTGGGGGTGACGTGCTCCGTTTCGACCGCTTTGCCGTGCCGCTCATGCCGTGGATCTACGCCCTGGCCGCGATGGGGCTTCTCGGCTTCATAGAGGGACCTCACAAACAAGGCCGCGCGTTCGCGCGCCGGATGGCTGTCGCCTGCGTCGTTCTCCTGGTTGGGCTCAACGCCGCCCAGGCGGCAAGAGCGCACCGCAAGTACTGCGTCCACGATTGGATGCACAGCAGCGCGCACCGTGCCCTCGGGAGGATGTTGGGGGACATGATCCCTCCGGGAGGCGAGATCGTCTCCAACGAGATAGGCGCCATCCGTTACTATTCGCACCGCCCCGTCGTCGATATGCTCGGGCTCACGGACGCGACGGTGAGCGCGATCCGTTTTCGCTCGTTTCAACTCTACGGCGTCGGAAGCAGCCCGTGGGCTGCCGAGACGGTGACGCGGTATCTCTTCGATCGCAATCCTTCGTGCGTCATTGTCCCGTCGTACGAAATGCTGACGCTCGCGGACAAGACACGCTACAAGGAGACGGCCCACCCACTCTGGTACGCGATTCTGACCGCAGCCGATTTGGAAGATCGCTACAAACCCGTCGGCTACATCAAAATCAACGACGCGAAGTTCCTCTATATTTTTCTTCGCGACGACATAGCATTCCCGCCGGACCGTTTCGAGGTTCCTCGCGGGGAATGTTTGGAGGTCCATCTCCTCGATGGCTGACGGGGGTGCTTGTGGGCGTGGGTGGAGAGTGTCGTTCTCTGGGCCTCGCTCCGCTTCGCTCGGTTTTCCGCCGGGGGTGGCGGCTGCGAGGACGTGCGCTTGAGGGTTGTCGCGAGCCCTTTCGCGGGAGCAAGCGAGGATCACCCGCCGCGAGGCGGGAAGCCGAGCGCAGCGGAGCGAGGGCGAGAGATAACCCTCAAGCGCACGTCCCGCAAAACACCGACATCATTGCCAAGATTGTTGTTGCCACCATTCGGCCGGCGCCGCTAGAGTGATCGTTCTGCGACAGTCTCCGCAATGAGCACGGTAATGAAGAACCATTAGTTGACTGGCACTCTGACAACATGGCCTCCGTGGACCTTTCGGCCTTCCTCAAAACGCTCGTAGGAGTGATCGAGCCCCTATCGATAGAGGTGAGCCTTGCCTACTGGAATGCCGCGATCAGCGGAGCAAGCGCGGACTTCGAGCGCTTTGCGGAACAGCAGCTCCGTCTGCAGAAGGTCTTCTCCAGCGCGGAGGATTTCGAGAAGCTAAGGAAATGGAGAGACAATCCCCGTGTGACCGATCCTGTCGAGCGGCGCCAGGTCGAGATACTCTATAACGATTTTCTCCGCAACCAGATCGATCCAGCCCTCAACGAGGAGATCACAAGGCTCAGCTCGCGAATCGAGAATCAATTCAACGTCTACCGCGCCGCGCTCGACGGACGGACCGTGACGACGAACGATATCGCCGACATCCTGAGAGAATCGCGCGACACTGGACTGAGACGCAGGGCCTGGGAGGCGGGGAAGGAAGTCGCGGGAGTCGTTCACGACGATCTCTTGAGATTGGCGAGAATGCGGAACGAGGCGGCGCAGTCGGTCGGCTACGAGAACTTCTACGCGATGTCCATAGACCTCGACGAACAGAGCGAGTCGGAGCTCCTCAGTCTCTTCGAGGACCTCGACCAGCTCACTCGGGTTCCCTTCGCGTCGCTCAAAGATGAAATGGACGATCGCGTGGCCAGGCGATACGGGATAGCGGCCGCGGATTTGAGACCATGGCACTACGACGACCTGTTCTTTCAGGAGGCGCCCCAGGTTTACGACATCGATCTGGACGGCTTCTATCGCGACAGGGATGTCATCGGCATCGTCCGCCGCTACTACAACACCCTGGGGCTCGAGGTCGACGACATACTGGAGCGGAGCGATCTCTACGAGAAGCCTGGCAAGGACCAGCACGCATTCTGCTTGGACATCGATCGCGCGGGAGACATTCGCGTTCTCGCAAACGTCAAGAATGACGAGAAGTGGACGGGGACGCTGCTCCACGAGCTCGGTCACGCGGTGTACGACAAGTATATCGACCCCACTCTTCCGTTCCCGCTTCGCCACCACGCTCACATCCTGGTCACCGAGGCCGTTGCGATGATGTTCGGGCGGCTCTCGAAAAACCCCTGGTGGATCCGCGATGCCGCGGGCTTCCCGGAACAGGAGACGACGCGGGCCGCCGGGGAGCTTTTCAAGCATCACCGCCTGGCGCAACTCGTGTTCACGCGATGGGCACAGGTGATGATCCATTTCGAGCGCGCCTTGTACCGCGATCCCGATCAGGATCTCAACGCGCTCTGGTGGGAACTCGTCGAACAGTTCCAGTTCATTACGCGCCCCGATGACAGAGACTTTCCCGACTGGGCGGCGAAGAGCCACGTGGTTTCCGCACCCGTCTATTACCACAACTACCTTCTGGGCGAGCTCCTCGCGTCGCAGATCAGCCACTGCGTCCGGACTCATCTCTCGTCTTCGAGCGGGAAAAGCCAAGCGCACGTCGCCGACCCGGCGGCGGGCCGCTATCTCAAGGAGACGGTCTTCGAACCGGGCGCAAGGTACCGCTGGAACAAACTGGTTGAGAGGGCAACGGGCGAGCCGCTTACGCCGAGGCACTTTGTGGACGAGTTCGCGCGCGGATGATCCGATCCCGACGGGGTCGCAGTTCTTGGGGCAGGAGGATGGGCAGGCGAGGGGGCGAAGGATCCGCGAGCGGCACGGAGCGTCTCACCCTTTGATGACTCCGAGAGGCTTGATCTCGATCACCTTCGAAGTGATGCGTGCGTCCTGCAAAACGTCAACCACTTCGGCAACATCCTTGTACGCATAGGGCATTTCTTCCGCGAGTGTACGGCGATCTTTCGCGAGCACGATCACTCCTTTGTTCCGCAGCTCATCGGTCAACGACCTCCCGTGTCCTTTCTTCAGCGCGGCTGTCCGGCTCAACACACGGCCGGCGCCGTGGCACGAGCTGTAGAACGGATGGTCCTCTCCGGAAGCCGAACCGACGAGAAGGTAGGACGCAGTGCACATGTTTCCGGGAACGAGAACGGGTTGGCCGACGGATCTGAACCGCGCGGGAATCCTCTCGTCTCCCGGGGGAAGCGCCCGTGTTGCACCTTTTCTGTGCACGCAGAGCTTCGTTCGCTTTCCCTCGATCGTGTGCTCTTCGATCTTCGCGATGTTGTGACAGACGTCGTATATCAAGCGAAATCCCAGCTTCTCGACTGGCGCTCCGAGAGCGTCAGCGATCGAGCGCTCCGCGAGAATCATCAGCGTCTGGCGATTTGCCCACGCGTAGTTGGCCGACGCGGCCATCGCGCCCAGGTAAGAGCGCCCGACCTCCGAGTCGAGCGGAGCCGCGGCGAGCTGTCGGTCGGGAAGGTCGAAACGGAACTCGTTGACCATGGAAGACATTGTCTTCAAATAATCGGTGCAAACCTGGTGACCGAGCCCCCTTGAACCGCAGTGAATCATGACGGTGACCTGACCCTCCTCCATCCCGAAGACCTTCGCCGCTTCCTCGTCGAAAACGCGGTTCACGTACCCGATCTCCAGAAAATGGTTTCCCGATCCGAGCGAACCCAGCTGGTGCCGCCCACGATCGATCGCGCGCTCGCTCACCGCGTCGGGATCCGCTCCCGTCATCGCTCCCCCCTCCTCGCAGAACTCGAGGTCGCTGTCGCTTCCCATACCGCTCTCGACGACGTACGACGCGCCCGTCTCGAGCACGTGCCGGAGCGCCTTCTGCGACAGTGTCCCGAAGCCCGCATCGTGAGGAGAAGGCCCGCACGGGATGGCGTGAAAGAGACCCCGCATCAGGCGATCGATCCGTTTACGGACGTCCTCGATCCCGAGCTTGCTCGTGAACAGCCGAACCCCGCAGTTGATGTCGTAGCCGACTCCGCCCGGAGAAACGACGCCGCCCTCGTCGAACGACGTGGCCGCCACTCCGCCGATGGGGAATCCGTACCCGATGTGTATGTCGGGCATCGCCCACGAGAAGCCGACGATCCCCGGGAGGTGGGCGACGTTGATCACCTGCGTGAACGACTGATCCCGGCGGATGTCCTCGATCATGCGGTCGTTCGCAAAAATGCGACCAGGAACGCGCATTCCCCCCTCAGGGGGAATCTCCCACAGGTAGTTCGATTTCCGCACGAGTTGCATGGCGACTCCGGCCTTCCTACGTCCGCGTCAGCTCGACCACAATCGACTGGCGATCCGAAAAGCGATCGATGGCCCTCCCGCGGTTCACAGAGATCTCGATCAGGTTCCAGCTGTCCAGAACAACGATCAGTTCTCCAGGCGCTTCCTCCGAGAAACGCCGCTTGATCCCGTCCACCGCGACAGCGCCATTGATCGAGACGCGTATTCCTTCGAGTGAAACGGACGGGAAAGCTCGCTCGACGTCTTCTCCCGAGATGTTCGTCAGTATGTTTCCGAAATCGTCCACGTGCCGGCCTCGTCCGCGTATGTACTCGTCGCGAACCTCGACACTCGGTACGGAGATACGGTGGTAGCCTTCGATCCTCTTTCCCACGCGCGAGATGTCGCCGCCCGATCCGAGAAAAGCAGCTACAGGTCCGAACACGTCGCGGCCCAGGAACGTTCGCCCGCAGGCGCTGTGTTTTCGAATTCCACCGACGGCTTCTTCGCTGAGCGCGAAAACCTCGTCGACACCACCCCTCGCGGCAACGTCGCTTATGAGCCCGTTGTCCGGACACAGGATCCAGCGTTCCTTCGATCTCACGGCGAGATTCAGCCGCTCCCCTCCCACACCCGGATCCACGACGGCGAGGAACACAGTCCCCTCCGCCCAGAGCTCAAAAACGGCGGAGAGGATGAAGCTCGCTTCGTCGACCGCGTACGGCCGGACATGATGCGTGATATCCACGATGGCCGCGTTACGATCGACCGCAAGCATCGCGCCCTTCATCGCTCCAACGTAAAAGCTGTCCCGCCCGAAGTCCGTGATGAGAGCGATGACCGAACGGCCGCGCGCGCCGCCGAGGACGTCTCTGAGAAATCGTTCGTAGCCTTCGGAGAGCGATTCGAGATCCACAGCAACGATCTCCGGGACTTCATAGCTATGGAGCTCCGACACCTTTCGCACGATCGCGTCGAAATCGCTTCGCCTTGTCTTCGCGATCATCGACACCTCGTTGTCCTTCGTCACCTCACCCTTCCACCGGTAGATGCTCCGGCACGCGCCGACGATATTGACACACGCGGCGAGACGCTCCTCGATGAGCGCAGCCGCAATCCGGTCGGCTTGCTCCGGATTGGCCGCGGTCATGAACACGATCTGATAACCCGTCCCGGTCATGAAGATCTCCAACGCGCAGGGCGCCTAGATCCGGCAGCGGTCGAGAAACTCCTCGGATGCGGGTTCCGTTCTCACTCGTTTCACCCCGTCACCGCGGACAAACTCGACGTCGATGAGCCCCGCTTCCCTTCCGTCGCTGTAGCGCGCAACGATCGACGCGATCGCTCTCCAGTCGCTTTCACCGACCTCGCCCAGCACAATCGCCCGCGGTCCCATGAAACCGATCACGCCGGCGGACCAGTGATCGCTTGCGTAACGGGCGAGGAATCCGTTCTCGGCGGCGTTTCTGCCGACGATGACCCTCAGGCCGCGGGACAGACGGAAGTGCCTCCCCACACCGAGAACGAAAACGTCGTCAACCGTGATATTGGCAGAACCCCGGTGCTCGATGATGTCCCTGAACTTGCCCGAATAGTACTTGTCGGTGAGAAAACAGCACCCCCCCGCAGGCTGAGTGTACATCTTCAATCCATACCGCGCGGCCATCTCGAGCTGCGCCTTCCGGCCTCTGCCGGACATGCCGTAGAGTTTGTCGCGGTCGACAAGCCCCCGCTTCTCCACGACCGTCGCAGGAAGCAGTTTGGCCGAGAGCGGCCTCACCAACCGCCCCTCGAGACCGGCCTCCCTTTCGATGGCACGGAGCGCTCCCTTGACCTGCGATTTCGGGCGCTGGCCGACGACCTCACCCGTAAAAACGAAGTCGGCGCCGATTCTCGCCATATGATCCTTCGCCTTGCGAAGCATGAAGATCCTGCAGTCCACGCAAGGGTTCATGTTTTTTCCGTAACCGTGCTTGGGCTCAAGAACGATGGGGAGATACTCCTGTGAAATATCCACGAGCCCGATGGGCACGCCGATCTCCGCGGCCACTTGCAGGGCGTGGTTGGCGACGGGGCGGTCGGTGCGCCCGACCCTGGCGTTGTGCCCGGTGACGCAAAAACCGGTGAAGAAATGGAGACACTCGACATCAGCGCCGGCGTCTCGCAGAACGACGCAAGCCAGAGCGGAATCGAGCCCGCCCGAGAGAAGTCCAATACCTTTCGCTTTCTTCATGGTCGTGTCGATGACATGGGGCTTGCGCTTTCTCAGACACGCCGCCTCGCGCTGCCGGGCAGCGAATTGGCGACGATCGCGCGAGCCCGCCCGCTAAACTGATCATAGCTTCGATTGCATCCAATGACAAGCGGGGGATCGCGTGAGAAAGAAGAGGGTGCCTTGTCGCCGAAGGGTGACGGGAAACGCCCGCGATCCGTCAGGCCCGATGAACGAGGCGATGTGCCGCCGCTCGAGGATCCAGAGTCGACTCGAGGAATTCGCCGAGGACGTGGCAGCAGAGCACCGTGGCGAAGATCATGAGACCGGGAAAGAGTGCGATCCAGGGGGCCGCGCCGAGATAGCCCTGAGCATCTTTGAGGAGTGAACCCCAGCTCATCGAAGGCGGCTGGAGGCCGAACCCGAGGAACGAGAGCGTGCTCTCGATCACGATCGCCTGCGCGAGGCCGAGGGTTCCCGCCACGAGGACGGTGCCGCTGGTGTGGGGCAGCACGTGCCTGAGGAAAATCCGCGTGTCCGAAACCCCGAGCGCTTTCGCCGCCTCGACGAACTCGAGGCCGCGCGTGGAGCGAACGACGGAGCGAACGACACGGGCGACTTCCATCCACTGAACCGATCCGATCAGGAGACAGAGAAAGACGAAACCCGGGGAGAGAATGCTCGAGCACAACAGCACAACGAGAAAGACGGGTATCGAGAGCATCACATCCGTGAATCTCATCACGAGCGAGTCCGCGATGCCTCCGCAATACCCCGCCACACCGCCGCCGATCACCCCGACGAGCAGCGCGAAAAGGACGGCGATGACCCCCACGGCCACTGATACCCGACCCCCCTGCATCACACGAACGAAGAGATCCCGTCCCATGTCGTCCGTGCCGAACGGGTGATTCGGCGACGGAGCAAGGAGCTTCTGGCCCGGATCGATGGCGTGCGGCGACGACGGGCTCAAGAGCGGGGCGGCAACCGCGGAGAACGCGATGATCGCGAGCAGGATGAGCGCCGCGTACGCCGGACGGTCGCTCCGCAAACGCGCGATCACACCCGGACGCGGGAGAGAACGCACGTCGGGCGAGCCCCGCTCTTCGGGCGAGGACGCCGTTCTGCGCGGCACCGCAGCTCGCTCTTTCTTACCGAGCTTACCGGGCGGTTCTAGTACGCGGGTCGATGATCCCATACAGACAGTCCGCCATGAGATTGAAAAACGCAACGAGCACCGACGAGACAAACACCACACCCATGATGCGCGTGTAGTCGTGCCTCATGAGCCCTTCGTAGAACAGCCGTCCCATCCCTGGCCACGAGAAGATCGTCTCGACGATGACCGAGCCGGTGAACAATACGGGAACACTCATCGCAACGACGGTCACGACCGGGGCGATCGAGTTCCTCAGAGCGTGGCGAAGCACCACCACCCGCATCGAGAGGCCCTTCGCCTTGGCGACGGCGATGTAGTTTTCGTCGAGCACACCGGCAAGGGTCGCTCGCATGTAGCGGCTCCAACTCGCCGCGAACACAAGAGAGAGAACGATGGTGGGCAGCACCAGATGCCGCACGTGATCCACGATGGAGAAGGGCTCGCCGAGCGTGCCCGCGCCTCCCGGAGGGAGGAGCTTCCACTGCACGCTGAAGAGCATCACGGAGATGAGCGCCAGCCAGAAGAGAGGCACCGAGATGATGACGAGGGAGCCCACTGTGACGAACGACTCAGTCGTGGTGCCGCGCTTGAGAGCCGTGAGAATTCCAGCAGCGAGCCCCACGAGAATAGCCACGAGGAACGCACTCCCCATGAGCTCCAGTGTCGCGGGCAATCTCCTCGCGATCATGCCGATGACCGGTTCGCCGGTGGCGTACGAGACGCCGAAATCGCCGTGGAGAACGATGCGTTCGACCCACGACAGGTATTGGACCGGCAGCGGCCGGTCGAGGCCAAAGTTCGAGCGGATCCTCGCGACATCCTCGGGCTTGACCTTCGGATTCTCGGCAAGCACCCCCTCCGGGCCCCCGGGAACGGCGTGCATGAGCGAGAAACAGACCAGGGACACCAGCAGAACGAGCGGCACGATCCCTAGGAGTCTTCTGAGGACGAATGTCGCCACAGCAAACCCTCTTGAAAGATAACAAGTTACACGACTAGCGGAGCCGGTCTTCGCCCCCGTCTGGCCGAAGCGAGATTCGTACCAGAGAGGCGCCCGCGCCCCGGTTAATCGGCGAGGTACCACGTGTTCGCATTCCACGTGTCCGCGGACTGTGTGGGGTTCGGTTTGTAGTTGTGGAGGCGATGCGTGTATGCGTCCACCGCGGTGTACCAGAAGAGGGGAATGACGGGGACTTCATCGACGAGGGTATCCGCGATCTCGTGATAGATCTTTACGCGGCGCGCATCGTCCGTTTCGTGCGCCCCCTCTTCGAGAAGCGCGGTGAGCCGTTCGTTGCGGATCCTCGGGTGGTTCTGGCCGTTGGGAGGTATTGTCCGCAGCGAGTAAAGATCCTCTTTCGTCGCCGGTTCCGGAGAGGAGAGCCACGCGTACATCGCCAGATCGAACTTCCCCTTCTTGAGAATCCCGTTCTCCTCGTAGGAACCCGCCAACACCGTCGGGTTGTAGTTCTTCACCTTCAGATCGACGCCCGCTTCTCTGTACTGTTCGACGAGCACGAGCTCCGTCTTCTCACGGTTGAGGCGCCCCGCCGTCGTTGAGATCGTGAGCACGAGGTCTCGTCCGTCTTTCTCGAGAATGCCGTCGCCGTCGGAGTCGATCCATCCCGCATCGCGAAAGAGCCGTCTCGCCTCCAATGGGTCGAACGTCACACGCCCCGCCGCCTCGGCGTTGAAGTACTTCGACGACGGATACTCGTCTAGCAGCGCGGGTGTGACGAGCCCGTCGTATGCGATCCGGGAAATGGCCTCGCGGTTCGTCGCGAAGCCGAGCGCACGGCGCACACGCCGGTCGCGGAGAATGTCGTTCTCCATGTTGAGATCGATATGCTCGTACATCATCATCGGCGTGAGGCACACGTCCACTCCGGGAATGGACTTGAGCTGACCGAGAAAGCTCACGTCGGCGTTGTCGTAGAGATCGATCTCCCCCGTCTTGAGCTGGATGAGGAGGGCGTTCTCGTCGGGGATGAACTTGAAAATAACCTCATCCAGGAACGGCCCCTCTCCGTAATAGAGATCGTTCCGCACGAGAATCAGGTAGGACCCTGACTCCCACTTCTGAAACTTGAACGGCCCCGACCCGACGGGCGCCTGGTGGAAGCGGGATCGATTGAAAGCCTCTCCGGTTTCGCTCTTGAGAAGGTGCTTCGGCAGCACCGGCTCGTCGAAGAAGATCTCCGACACGAAGTCGGGGAACGCGCGCTTCAAGCGAAAGACAACCGTGTGTTCATCGGGAGTGTCCACGGCGGCTACCGCGTCCCACCCTTCTCTCGACTCCACATTCACCTTGGGATCCATGATCACATCGAACGTGAACGCGACGTCGGCGCTGGTCAACGGGACGCCGTCGTGCCACAGAACACCGCTCTTGAGCTTGTAGGTGTAGATCAGATGATCCGGCGATATGCCGCCGTTTTCCACCGTGGGGATGGTCTCGATAAGATCGGGAACGAGGTGAAGCTCGTTGTCGTACTTGACGAACTTGCTGAAGATGAGATTACAGACGAGATTGTTGACGGCCGTGGCGTTCAGGATCTCGCTCAGTCGCTCGGGTTCCTGCTGGACGCCGATGGTGAGCCGCCCCCCCTGTCGGGGTTGTGAAGTGGCACCCGCGCCACCGAATGCGCTATGAACGTTCGTCTTGTCCTCCGTCGCGCGCGTATCCGAGTCCCGGCCGCAGCCGAGCGCGCAAAGCAGGCTCCCGCACAGAGCGGCTCTCACGAGCCACGGACGGATGTGTCTTCGACGGCGCGAAAGGGTGATCACGTTACCCACTCCTCGACTTCCCGATCATGCAAGATCCTTACCAAGGCCCGGGCCGCCGGAGCCGGGCGAAAAAAGGGGCGCCCGTCTCCCGGGCGCCCAGTGTGTCGGACAGGGCGGCGCGCGCCACCGCTTCTCATCGTGCCTAGAAAGTCTCTATCACCCTTCTCAGTTTCTCGTTGACCGTCGCTGCAACATCCAATAGCCGATCGTTTCCCGTCGCGGTCGCCATGAGCGAGGCGTCGATCGCGGCGACCGTCGTTCCTCCCTCGTCGCTCTCGTAGACGATGACGTTGCACGGCAGGAAGAGACCGATCTCGAGCTCCGCGGAGAGCGCCTTGTAGGCGTTGGGAGGGCTGCACGCCCCGAGAATCACGTACTTCCTGAAGTCGACGTCGAGCTTCTTCTTGAGCGTCGCCTTGACGTCAATCTCGGTCAGCACACCGAACCCTTCGTTTTGAAGCGCGTCTCGCACGCGGCCTACCGCTTCGTCAAAACCCGCGTCGACCCTTCTGGAGAATCCGTACATGCTCGCCTCAGTCCGTTCCGTATCCGGCATCACAGGGCGCCGTTGATCTTTTCCACGATCGTCTTCTTGGGCTGCGCGCCGACGATGCGCTCCTGGACCTTCCCGTCTTTGAAAATGATGATCGTCGGGATGCTCATGATTCCATATTTCGCGGCCGTGTCACGGTTGTCGTCGGTGTTCATCTTTCCCACTTTGAGCTTGCCCTCGAACAGCCCGGCGATTTCCTCCACGACAGGCTCCAGAATCTTGCAGGGACCGCACCACGGCGCCCAGAAGTCGACGAGAACGGGCAGTTGCGAGGTGATCACCTCGGCCTCGAAATTCGCGTCGGTGAATTCCAGCTTTTTCGACATTGCATCCCTCCTGTTGGGTTCGTCCCTCGGCGGGACGGCAATTTTTCACTCTAAAATACGCAATCCGGGCGCCGATTCAAGCGATTTGTTTCCGCGGAAACCCGTTTTCTCCGGCGGGGGTCTCGGGACGTACAACACCCCCCGGGGGAAACGGGTTCTCAGACGTCCGTTTTTTCGCGTATACTTCGTCCAGCGTTCGTGCGGGGACCACGAGTGGAAGGAGGAAGCCATGGTCGCCTTCAAGGAGCTGGTCGTGCCTACCGATTTTTCGGAGTACTCGCTCCGGGCAATCGACTACGGCGTCGAGATGGCGGAGAAGTTCGGTTCGCATGTGTCGTTGGTCTACGTGGTCGAGCCGCTGCTTCAGGCCGCCGACCTGACGTGGACAACAGTGGACTTCGAGGAGCTCAACACGGCACACACGGAAGCCGCTGAAAAGCAGCTCGAGAAGCTCGCCGAGGAGAGGATCCCCAAGGGGATCGAGTGCGATACGGTGATCCTCTTTGGAAAACCGTTTGTCGAGATCCTCAAGTACGCGAAGGAAAAGAACGCGGACCTCATCGTCATGGCGACACACGGAAGAGGGGCGATTCCCCATCTCTTGTTGGGGAGCACGACGGAGAAGGTCGTTCGGAAAGCCACGTGTCCTGTGCTCACGGTGAAACACCCCAAACACGTGTTCGCCATGCCGTAGACTCGAGGCGCCGGAAACGAACCGGCGCAACCGCAAGCGAGAACAACAGTTGTACTCATGGCGCCAGCTGGGGCTCCACCGGGTGATCTCAAGTAAGTCGTTGATACCGACCGCGAGCCGTGTGTATGTTCATGTCGATCACGAGAAGAGATGGCCATGAGACAGTATGCGTATCATGAATATCGCCCCGCGTGGCGGCACCACGCCTCACTCACGATGGTCAACTGGATCATTCTCGTGAACGTCGTCGTGTACCTCGTCAAGGCCGTATCCACTTCCCCGATGTCGATCGTTCATCTCTTCGGCCTCTCGCCGCGACTCGTGCTGACGAGAGGCTTCGTATGGCAGCCGCTCACATACATGTTTCTCCATGCGGATTTCTGGCACATTTTCTTTAACATGCTAATGACCTGGTTCCTGGGGAACACCGTGGAAACAGTCTGGGGGCGCCGGCGGTTCCTGAAGTACTACATCGCCTGCGGTCTGGGAGGGGCGGCTTTCAGCGCCATATTCACGTTCAACGGGCCGCCTGTCATCGGGGCGAGCGGCGCGGTGTTCGGGCTGTGTCTGGCGTACGCGATGATGTTCCCCGACAATTACATCTATCCCCTCCAGATCAAGGCGAAGTACATCGTGGCGTTCTTCGCCGCGATCCAGATTCTCTATGGCATCACCGGCGGGGGCGGAATCGCGTACTTTGCTCACCTGGGCGGCATGGCCGCCGGGCTATTCTTCTTCAGGAGGGAGATCAGGGCAACGCGCCTGTGGATGCGGCTCGAGCGTTGGTACACCGGCCGCAAACACGACCAGAGGGTGGGCTGGAAGGCGCGAGAGGGGGCAACGATCGATTCGATCCTGGACAAGATCTCATCCAAGGGCTTCGAGGATCTGAGCGCCACCGAGAGACGGATCCTCGAGAACTACAGCCGCAAGAATCAGGAAGAACCCGAGTAGGCGCCGCCTGCGCCAGTCTGTAATCATCGTTTCGCGGCCGCGGCGAGCGCCTCGTCCATCGAGCTCGCCTCTTCATCACTGAGCTTCCGCGAAGGAATGCCCCCGGATACCGCTACCGTGTAGCTCCGCGTCGAGTTCCTGCCCGTGAGGTAGGTGAGAATGATCCCGCTCTTGTTCCCGTCGAGAAGAGTGAGAGAGTAACTCTGCTGGCCGCCGATGTCCCCGAAAGCGTCGTATCGCACGAGCCCCGTGTACTGAAAGAAGAACCGGCTCTTGTCGGTGAGCTCCTCGAGGTTTCGCGTCAAGCCTTCGATGCGGAGCTGGTCGTTCTCTACGGCCTTCGCGATCGCCGGGATCGTTCGGGCGGGGTCGGCCCACGGGTGACCGATCGATTTGAGGGGGCGGACGAGGGTCCGCAGTGTGGACCGCGTTCCGAGCGCGAACACAAACGCCGTGATCCCCAAGAGCGCGGCCGCGACCGCGATCACGCCGGCGAAATTATTGATGACGTCCAGTACGTGTTGCCAAGTTCCCATAGCGTCTGCGCAATGTCTCAGGTGCGAGCGAATCGAAGGGAATCCTATACTCGCACCGGAATCCTGTAAACAAGAATTTCGAATCTGACGAACGCATGCCGATCCTGGTCCGGCGCCCCGACCGGCTCTAGTACTTGATCTGCACGGTGTAGGTCAGATCCGCCGACCCCTTCTTCTCCACCGGGATATCGAACCTCACGCGGGTGGATGATTCCTTGACATAATCATGGCTCGACTTCGTGATCGCCCAGTCGCCGGGGATCGATTCGATGGCCTGAACGACGATGGACTCATCCTTGTGGTTTCTGAGCGTGATCTTGTAGGACGACTCGTAGAGATGGCCGCTCGCCAGCACCCGGTAGTCGCTCTGCACCCTCTCGCCCACGATATCGAACGCGTCCCCGACCTTCACGCGTATCTTCTCGTCTTCCGGCGTATGATCGATGGCGTCCTCTCCGACGAACTGGAGCGCATCGTCGGCGTCCTTTTTGTAGATCCGAACGACCCCCTTGGGGAGCGGCATTCCCATCCCGTTCTTCTTCGAGTTCTCGATGCCGAGGAACACGCCGATCTTGGTGGTCTTGTCGGATTCGGGCATCGAAGAAAACCAGTAGTCCATCACCGGCTGGTACACATACGACTTCTCCACCGAGACGTCCGGCGCCTCGAGCAGGCTGATCTGCTTTGTCTGATTCTCCTTGATCGTGCTCTTCCGCTGGAGGGTGTACAGATGATACTCGAAGAAGGCCTCCTCCTCGAACTGCGGGGCACTGGCGCGTGCCTCCCCGAGCTCGTCCATGCGCATCATCTTGGGCATCCGCCTGGTCGCGCGATGCACATCGCCCGCCACAAGCTTCACCGACGCGTCGTCGTACGTCGCTCCGCTCCGGTTGTCGATCGTCACCCAGCCAGAGACGTCGACTTTCTTATCGTCCTTGGAGAGCACCACGACGTAGTCCGATTTCCAGCTGATTCCTCCGGTGAGATAGCTCGCCTCGACCGTGTGCCTCTTCGCGTTGTTCTCGAACATCCACACGAGGGTCGGCTTCGAAATCAACCCCTGGGGGAGTTCCGGCAGAACGACGCGCCCCGGAGGGTTCACCGCGATCTTGCCATCCATCTCGTAGACGTACCCGCCTTCGACCCCGATGAGCTTCGCTCGAGTCCAGACTTCCTCCCTGCCCTCTTCCTTCGTCACCAGTTCGACGGTCTGACCGATGTACTTTTCCAGCAGCTTGGCTGGGCTGATCAAGTCGTACTCGAAATTCTGCTCGAGCACGCTGAGATCGCCCGGGCGATCGAGGGACCGGATGTGCACGCTCGTCGGATCGATGCTGGCGGCGACCCCTTCGAACTTCAGGTCGAGCACGCCGATGGGGAGCTCGAGATCGCGGACGTCCTTCACGAGCCCAAGGTCGTTATTGTATATCGTGACGCTGATAGATTTCTGCTGATCCGGCGTGCTCTTCTGAGCGTTCGACTGCGCGCTCGAGAGCACTGGAAAGAGGAGCATTCCCGCGAGCAGTCCCGCACATGCGATCATCGCACCCCGCCCGGACCTCCGCTCGGGGGACGCGGTGTTGCCGAGCGTTCGCCCGATTTCATGGGTCCACTTGAGAAACATCATGGCCTCCACCTCCTGTGGCGCATTCCAGCCTGTATCGCCGAAGCGGCGAGCCGACAGCTCCGTCTCCGGGATCTCAAGCCTTGTTCTCACATCTCTTGCACGTCGCACTCGCAAAAAAACTCGGCCCGGCGCTCGCCGGGCCTCCAGTTCGATCAGTGACGATAACCTCACGATGGGAGACCAAAACCCATCGATCGAGCGGTGGTGCCGAGGGCGGGACTCGAACCCGCACAGACTTTCGTCCACTGCCCCCTCAAGACAGCGTGTCTACCAATTTCACCACCTCGGCACGGGTGGTTTTCTACTACGGCTTCTGAGTACTGTCGGCCGCCGCAGAGTCGAGAGCGCTCGATCCCAGGATCTTGTCGATACTCTCCCCTTTCGGAATCACGTCGGTCTGCTGCTCGATCGACCGTCTGATCGCGCTTTGGGGTTTGTTCACGTTCCGCTTGGACGCGAGGAACGCTAGCGACAGCGACAGAATCATGAACGCGACGGCGAGGTACGTCGTCGCCTTGCTCAAGAACGTCGCGGTCTCACGGCCGCCGAACACTGTCTGATCGCCGCCCCCGCCGAAGGCCCCCGCCAGCCCGCCACCCTTACTCGACTGCATCAGAACGACGACGATGAGCACGACACAGACCAGCACGTGAATCGCCTGGAGAATACTGTAAATCATTCGCTCCTGGATCCTTTGATATGTTGTGATGAGTTGCCTGTGGTTTACCCGTCCGGCCGAAGCCCCGGAGGTACTCCGGCGTATTATACTACCGAACAGCGGCTGCAATCTGCAAAAAAGAATCGATTTCCAGACTCGCCCCACCCACCAGGGCCCCGTCGATCTCCGCTTCTCCGAGGAGACTGCCCGCGTTCTGCGGCTTGACGCTCCCCCCATACAGAATGCGGAGCCGATTCGCCGCGCCGGCGCCCAAGCGGCCAGCGAGGGTGTCCCGTATGAAACGGTGCATGGCGACAGCGTCCTGCGGTGTCGCGGTTCTGCCCGTACCGATCGCCCAAACCGGCTCGTACGCGACGACGATCCCCTCAGCGTCATCCATCAGCAATCCCGAGAGCGCCACGTCGAGCTGTTCCTTGACGACGGCTTCGGCCCGGCCGGCTTCCCGGTCGGCGATCTTCTCACCCACACACAATACGGGAGTGAGACCCCCGCCGACCGCCGCCCTGAGCTTCTTCCCGACGATCTCGTTGGTCTCGCCCAGGATGTGCCGCCGCTCGGAGTGGCCGACGAGGACGTAGGTTCCACCCGCCTCGATCACCATACCGGCCGAGATTTCCCCGGTGTACGCGCCGTCGTGCTCCCAGAAGAGGTCCTGTGCTCCAAGGGCGACGGGCGACTCGGCGAGGATCTCCGCCGCGATCGGCAGCGCGAAAAACGGCGGGAAGACGACCATGTCATACGGTTCGTCCTTCCTCACCGACGACTTCAGGCCCTCGGCGAAGGCCCTCGTACCGGCGATGGTCTTCTGCATTTTCCAGTTTGCGGCGATGAGCTTCTTGCCCGGCAACTGACTGTTCCTCCGCCATGCGGAGGGAGGGGGCTTCTAACCCGTGCCCTCACATCCCACCGCCTGAAAGGTACTCCCTACCGATCGCAGGGCGTTTCCGCTGCGTCGCACAGGGCGTCCACGCCCGGGAGCGCCCGGCCCTCCATGAATTCCAGCGACGCCCCGCCTCCCGTTGAAATGTGCGTGAACTTGTCGGCGATCCCCATCAGATTGATGGCCGCCACGCTGTCGCCGCCCCCCACGATCGAGACCGCGCCTTTGGACGTCGCGTCGGCGATGGCCCTCGCCACCTCCTTCGTCCCCTCGGCGAAGCGCGGCTTTTCGAAGACCCCCATGGGTCCATTCCAGAAGATCGTTTTCGCGGTGAGCAAGGACCCCTTGAAAAGTTCGATCGACTTCGGGCCGATGTCCGCGCCCGCTGAGTTCTCTGGTATGTCGGCGCTCGACACTTCGGAGGCTGGCGAGGCATCGTCGATCTCCTTGGCCACGATGCAGTCGACGGGGAGCAAGAGCTTCCCCCGACCCGATCGGGAGCTGCCGAGGAGCTCCTTGCACAGAGCGAGATAGCTGTCATCGACGATGCTCTTCCCGATCTCGAGACCCGTCGCCTTGAAGAACGTGAACATCATCCCACCACCCACGAGAAGGACATCGACACGGGACATCATCGATTGGATGAGATTGATCTTGCCCTTGATCTTGGCGCCGCCGAGCACCGCGACGAAAGGCCGCGCGGGATTCTCCAGAGCTTTGCCGAGGGCGTCGAGTTCCCGTTCCATGAGAAATCCCGCCGCTCTCACCTCAAAATACTCTCCCACGCCGATGGTGGACGCGTGCGCCCTGTGCGCCGCGCCGAACGCGTCGTTCACGTAGATTTCTCCCAGCGATGCGAGCTCGCGCGCGAAGACCGGGTCGTTCGCCTCCTCGCCCGCGTAGAAGCGGAGGTTCTCGAGAACGAGGATCTCACCGTTCCTCAGGAGCGAGACCTTGTGCCTCACCTCCTCGCCCATACAGTCCTTGACGAATTTCACCGGCTTGTTGATGAGCGAGCCCAGATGAAACGCGGCGGGAGCGAGGCTGAGCTGCTCGTCCTTCTTGCCCCTGGGCCGGCCCAGGTGGCTCATCAGAATGAGACGGCCTCCCCGATCGACGACGTTCCTGATGGTGGGAAGCGCCGCGACGATCCTCGTGTCGTCGGTGATGTTCCGGTCCCTGTCCAGGGGCACGTTGAAGTCCACGCGCATGAGCACGCGTTTTCCGGTCACGTCGTAATCACGTATGCTGACTTTCTTCATTGACCCTCACTCTCATTTGACCAGCAGCTGGAGCATATCCACCATACGGGCCGAGTAGCCGAACTCGTTGTCGTACCATGAGAGCACCTTGAACATGTTCTTGCCCACGCACATCGTCGACTTGGCGTCGAAGATGGAGGAGTGCGCGTTCCCCACGACATCGATCGAGACGATTTCGTCCTCGGTGTACTCGAGGATCCCCCTGAGCTTCCCGCCCGCTGCCTTCTTCATCGCCGCGTTGATCTCCTCGACCGTGGTCTTCTTCTTGAGATCGACTACAAGGTCCACGAGAGAACCGTTCGCCACCGGAACGCGGACGGCCATCCCGTCGAGCCTCCCCGCCAATTCGGGCAGAACCCTCGACACGGCTCGCGCCGCGCCCGTAGTTGTCGGAATCATCGATACGCACGCCGCTCGCGCGCGGCGCAAATCCTTGTGGGGCGAATCGAGTATCCGCTGGTCGTTCGTGTACGCATGGATCGTCGTCATCAAGCCCTGAACGATCTCGAAGCTGTCATTGAGGACCTTGGCGACGGGGGCGAGACAGTTCGTCGTGCAAGATGCGGTAGAGATGACGTGGTGCTTTTTCTTGTCGTACTTGTTGTCGTTGACACCGATCACGATCATGAAATCGCAGTCCTTCGACGGCGCTGAGATCAGCACTTTCTTGGCCCCGGCCGCGAGATGCTTCGCGGCGTCGTCGCGCTTGGTGAAGCGGCCAGTCGACTCGATGACGACATCGACGTCCAGCTTTTTCCATGGCAACTTGGCCGGATCCGTCTCGGCGAGCACCCTGAGAGTCTTGTTCCCGACCTTGATGCCGCCCTTGGCCAGTTTCACATCGCAGGGGAAGCGGCGGTGTATCGAGTCGTACTTGAGAAGGTGAGCCAGAACTTCGGGGCTGGTGATATCGTTCACCGCTACGAAGTCGAAAGCGTCGTTCTCGAACCCGTGACGAAGCACGAGCCTGCCTATTCGACCGAAACCGTTGATCGCCACCTTGATTGCCATCGGAACCTCCCTGTCCATCCGCCCCTGGGGCGGAGAGGAGAATCGCCGGCCCACCGCCGACCGGCCCTGGTTCACCCGGACGCTCGTCCCGCTCACGGCGTCCGGCAAAAAAAGTCCCCCGGCTGCCGGTCCTCGCCCAGCCCAGGACGGGGTCGCCGCGCCAACCGGGAGGGTCATGATAACCACCCGCGCCCGCCGTGTCAAGTCGCAGAACTACATCGCTCTACCGAAGCAGACCACGACGACCTGCCGCGCACCGGCCCCCAGGAGGGCGGCCGCGCAAGCGGCCGCCGTGGCCCCGGTCGTGACCAAGTCATCGACCAGAATCGCGGTCCTTCCGGCGAGTTGAGGGACCGAAGATGGAGGGCACCAGAACGCATTGCGGACGTTGCGCGCCCGGGCTTCGCGCGGGGTTCGGGACTGCCTCTTCGTTCCCGGTCTCTTGAGGAGGACGCCTGCGGCGATGGGATGTCCGAGCTCGACCGCGAGCTCGCGAGCGATCCGCTCGGCTTGATTGAAACCACGCTGTCTCTGCGATCGCCGATCCATCGGGGTCGGCACAAGAATCGCGGCGCCGCCGTGCCCCACGAGGCCGGACCGTCGGATCGCCCACCCCATGGTCTGGGCAACGGGCAGCACGAGTTCGACGTAGCCTCCGAATTTCAGCAGGTGCATGACGTTCAACGCGGCGTCGCTCGTCATGAACGGCGAGACGATACGTATCGTCTCGTCTCTCGGTGATCCGGGCCCCGTTTCCGCGCCCCGCGCGCTCGCCGGCTCTCCTCCCTCGTGTAGTCCCAGCCGCAATTCCACGTCCGGCGGGGTCGTCGGGAGGCCCGGCTCCGACGCTCCGCCGAATATCTCGCCGAGAGCCGTTTCGATCCCATCCGCACCAATGACCCTCCCCAGTGCTCCGGTCGAATGGGCCACGACGAATTCGCCGGCGCACCGCGCGCACACCGGATGATTGACGGCCTTCAGCACGCCGAAGAAACGACGGACTGACACGGGTTCAAGAAGATGTCGGACTGGATCGGCAACCGTGGTCTGCTGGGTCCCCAGGGGCTCTTGCGCCCGCCGGCAGAGCGCACACCCGTCCTCGACGAGAAAATCGAGGACAGAGCCCAGGCTGAAACGAATGACACCGGCGAGCCGTCCGGCAAAACGCACGAGGGGTTGTTTGTCTGTGGGCTGCAGGGTCGTCGAGAGCCCTTTCGCGGGAGCAAGCGAGGATCGCCCGCCGCGGGTCCTGTCGCCGATATCCCCGTCCGTGCTCGCAGGCTGCGCGCGGCCCGGGGGCCCCATCGGCGCCACCCGCGGTGGGACCCCGCGCGACCCCGCCGACTTCGGGCGATCACCCACTCTCCACACTCCACACCACAACCCCGAGCGTTGCAGGCTACTCCCGCGGCTTTGAGCCCGCGGGCGATTTTTCTTTCGCCCTCCGGAATAAGAGATAGGCGCCGATAGCGGCGAGCCCCCCGCTGATGATCTGGTTGAGGTTGATGCTTTTCGTAAGCATCATGTTGGCCTCGTAGTATCGCGTGAAATCCACAGCGAAACGCGAGATCCCGTAGCAGAAGAGCATCAACCCGAACGTCATCCCTTTTCTCGTGAGTCTCTTTTGCAGCGCGATAAGGAGGATGAAGGTGACGAAAGCGAGGAGAGAATCGTAGAGCTGGGAGGGATGCAATGCCACCGACTCCGCGCCCGCCGCTGCGGCAATCCCTCGCTCGTAAACTCCTGCAGGCGAATCGGGCGGAAACGTTACGCCGCACGCGAGCGTGGTTTGCTTGCCGTAACAGCACCCGCTGAGGAAGCACCCCACGCGTGTCAGCGCGATCCCCAGGGCGAGAGCCGGGCTTATGATGTCGCCCAAAACGAGGAAACCGAGCCGTTTTTTCTGCGAGAAGATATAGCCAGCGACAATCGCAAAGAGGAATCCGCCGTAGAGCGTGGCTCCGCCTTGCCAGAGGGCGAAAACGTCGAGGAAACTCCTGTACTCGTCGATGTGGAACGCCACGTAGAGGAGGCGCGAGCCGACGACGCCGGATATGATCACGTAGACGCTGAGGTCAAGGATGTGCTCCGGTGCGACGCCGAGTCGTTTCGCGCGACGGCCCGATATGTAGATCCCCAGAAGGAAGCTCAGGGCCAGCATGAAGCCGAACGAATAGACACTGAACCAGCCCAGTTTCAAGATGACAGGGTGCATAACACTCTACCTCGGGGAGATGCCGGTGACGCCGGCCCCGTCACTCCCCCACCGCGGACACCGCTCGACGCGTTCAGTACTCGAACCAGCGCACGCTGCAATTCAGCAGCAGACCCACGCAGAAACAGCTCACCACGAGAGAACTCCCCCCGTAGCTCAAGAATGGGAGCGGAATGCCCGTGACCGGAGCCATTCCCGTCGTCATCGCCACGTTGACCAGCGCCTGAAAGAAAAAATACGCCGCGATCCCGATGCACACGGTGCTCGTGAACTCGCCTTTCGCCTTGTTCGCGAGGAACAGCGCGCGCACGATGAGAATGCCGAACAGCACGAGCACGAAGAGCGCGCCCAGGAACCCCTGTTCCTCCCCCATCACCGAGAAGATGAAGTCCGTGTGCTTGGCCGGCAGAAACTCGAGCGCCTTCTGCGACCCCAGGAGAAACCCTTTTCCCGTCAGGCCGCCCGACCCGATCGCGATCTTCGACTGGAAAACCTGCCAACCCTGGTCGAGTCTGTCCGACCCCGGGTTGAGAAAACTGATGATCCTCTCCTGCTGATACCCTTTGAGGTGCTGCCACGCAAAAGGAAAGAACACTCCAATTCCCAGATTCGCCGCGATGAGAGCGAGGCTCGCTCTCAGATCCGACCTCTTCAGATATGCGACGACGAAGATCGCCACGATGTAGATTCCGAACGGCCACGGATTCTTCGATATCTTCTCTCCGTGCGCGACGAGGAGCGTCGCGACGACAGGCGATATGCAGAACAGAATCCGGTAGGCCCTGACCCCTCGCCAGTAGAACACGGGGAGGATGGCGAGCAGCATGATGATCGCGGTGCCGAGATCGGGCTGCTTCAGAACGAGCAGGAACGGCAGCAAGGTGAAACAGAGCGCGATGGCGACCTTCTTCACCCGATCGGTGCCGCCGCGCTGACCCGAAAGAACCCGCGCCCACACGAACACTATTCCGATCTTCATGAATTCCGAAGGCTGCAGCCTGATCGGCCCCAGCGCGATCCACCGCTGGGCCCCCGTGCCGGTCCCGATGAAGAGCACGAGGATGAGAAGACCCATGCAGATCGCGTAGATGGCGTAGGCGAGAGACTCGAAATACCGGAACGGTACGCTGAACCCCACGAACATCGCACCTAACCCCGCCGCGACCCAAAGGAGCTGCCGGAGGAAATACGGGTTCTGCGTTTTCTCCGCATCGGCGTTCGGCGCCACGTGAAACACCGAGAAGATGAGCGCGAGCCCGACGATGATGAGAATCCCCGAGCTGATCAGCACCAGCCAGTCGAAATCCTGCTTCTTTTTCATCCTCAGTCCGTTTGTATGGCTTCCTCGGCCTTGACTCGCTCTTGCGTGACGAGCGATTCGGGAGGCGCTTTCTTGAAATACTCGAGATAGAAATCCCGGCACACGGGGGCGGCCACCGCTCCGCCGTGGCCTGCGTTTTCGATGACTATCGCGACGCTGATCTCGGGGTCGTCCGCGGGGGCGTACCCGATGAACCACGCGTGGTCTTCGCCATGCGGGTTCTGGGCGGTCCCCGTTTTGCCCGCCGCGAGGAGATCCGGGATCCTGCTTCCCCTCCCCGTTCCGTGCGGGCCTTGCACCACGCCGCGCATCGCCCTTTCGAGAAACTCGATAATGGCCGGCGTCATGTGTTCGATCTTCACCTTGGGGTGAGCCGCGGGCGGAGTACCTTCGATTTCCTTGATCACGTGCGGCTGAACGAGGTAGCCGCCGTTGGCCACCGCAGCAGCCACCCGGCACATCTGGAGCGCCGTGACGAGGTACTCGCCCTGCCCGATGATGTTGTTCAGCATCAGCCCCTGTGTCCAGCCTTTCTTTCCCAGCTTCCGGTTGTAGTAGTCGCGATCGGGGACGAGTCCCCTCGCCTCGTTGGCGAGCTCGACCCCCGTCGGCGAGCCGAGGCCGAATTCGCGGCTCGCCCCGGCCTGGTCGTTCACGTCGAGTATCTCGCCCACCTCGTAGAAATACGAATCGCAGGACTCGACGAATCCGTTGTAGAGATCCATCGACCCGTGCCCCTCGGGCTTCCAGCAATGGAACACGCGGTTGCCGAACCGGTGCGATCCGTTGCAGAACACGAGCGCCGCGGCGGGGTTGACGACCCTGTTGAGAAGGATCGCGTACGTACTGACGACCTTCAACGTGGATCCGGGAGGATACGTCGCCGCGAGAAACCTGTTGAACATGGGTTTCTCCGCAGCGGTGGAGAGCCGGTCCCACTCCGCCTTCTCTATGCCCCGCGCGAAACTGTTGGAATCGAACTGCGGGAGGCTTACCGCGGCGACGATCGACCCGTCGCGCACGTCCATGACGACGGCGGCGCCAGAGCCGCGCGAGGCGATGAGATTCTCGAGCGCCGCCTGCGCTTTCGCGTCGATCGTGAGGGTGATCGTCTTGCCGGGGACCGGCGACCGAGACATATGGGGGAGGTCACCGAGCTCCGTTCCCGACGCATTCACCGCGACGACGCCCTGCCCGTCCTCTCCTTTCAGATACTCCTCGCATGCCCCCTCGACCCCGGTCTTGCCAACCATGTCGCCCGTCAAATAGCCCCGCTGTTTGTTCTCGGCGAGGAACTCGTCGTCCGCCTCCGCCACATACCCGAGCAGATGCGACGCGAATACACCCATCCTGTACTTTCGGTTCGAGCGGGTCTTGACCCTGAGCTGAGGAAAAAGGTCGACGTTCTCCCTCACGAACGATATCTCGATCTTGTTCGCGTCCGGTATGATCGGAAACGGCGCGCCGCCGTGCTTCTTTTCCCATGTCTCGGTTCTCGCAAAGATCTCCGCAGAATCCAGCGGAATGTACACGTTGAGACCCCTCACGACAGCGTGCAGATTCTTTTTGTACTTCCACGGCAGCACGACATCGAAGCTCGGAACATTGTTCACGAGCGCGACGCCGTCGCGATCCAGAATCAGCCCGCGGGGTGCGATGATCCTTTCGCGTTGGAGCTGGTTTTCGACGGCAAACACCGAGTAGTACGCATGCTTGATCCGCTGGAGATAGAAAAGTCTCCCGACGAGAATCAGGAGCAGGGCGGCGACAATGAACACGAGCCACCGGACTCGTTCCCCGCCGCGGTCCTCATCCCTAGGATCTCGTTTTGCCAACGGATCTCACCACCTCGGTCAGCGAGAACATAACGATCGTGTGAACGAGGGTGCCTACCAAAGCCGAGTAAACCGCTGAGGGAATGGAAACCGTCACCCACGTGACAAAAAACTTCACCACGTGGAACTGCGTGAAGACGAGCAGGTAGACAAAGTCGTGTGCGAGGGCGGTGATGCCAAAGAGCCCGAGCAGGAGCACCGGGTTTTCTCCCTCGGTCTGCGCGCCGACGCGCCCGAGCGCGTATCCCGCGAGGGACTTCGTCAGGGAGTTCAGCCCCAGAAAAGCCGGGTTGAAGAGATCCTGGAAAAAACCGACGACGAAACCGGCGATCGAACCGCGGATCGGCCCTCTGGGAAGAGCGAAATACACCACGATGAGCAGGGGGAAATCCGGACCGATGCCCCGGAACGTGATCTTGTCGGACACGAGGACCTGCAGCAGAAAGAACACGACGAGCACGATGACGGAGCCCGCTCCCCTCATGGCCCGCCCTCCGAAACGCTCTTCACGAGAGCGGAGTCCTGCGCGCTGTAGAAGATCGCGCGATCCCAGGGAATCTCATCCTTGACCACGAAGACTTCCTCCAGCGACCTGAAGCGGATATCGCTCACCGCCTCGACCTTGAGACTCACTCCGTCCATCTGCTCCCTCACCTTGGTGACAATGCCGAGTGGAAATCCCTTGGGCGCCACGCCCCCGAATCCGCTGGTGATGAGCGTATCTCCGACCTGGACGTCATCGACGACGCTGACCTGTTTGAGCTCGAACCGCGAGAACTCGCTCCACTCGAGGATCCCGACGACACGGCTGCGTTTGTCGAGACAGCTCACCGGGTTGTTGCGGCTGCATATCAACTGCACCCACGCCGATTTCTTGAAGACGCTCGTGACGCGGCCGACATAACCCTGGTAGGAAAGAACAGGCATCCTGGTTCTTATCGCGTCGTCGGCTCCCTTGTCTATCATGATCGCGGTCTGGAACCTGTCGATATTGTTCCCGATTACCTCGCAGGGCACGAGATGGAGAAATTGCTCCTCCTTGAACTCCGCCAGCCTCCGGAGCCTCTCGTGCTCGTCGCCGAACTGCGTGAGCCTCTCGCGTTCGTGCAGCAGGCTGGCCACCATTCGCCTGAGCTCGGTGTTCTCCCTTCTCACCGAGCCGAGGTCGTCCAGATAGTTCCTCACGCTGTAGAACGGATACATGACCCCGTTCAGCACGGCCTGCGCCAGCGCGAACCTCGGGGGCTGGGGGATGAGCATCAGAGATACGGAGACGAGCGCGAGAACGGCTAGAGTCGTTTTCTCCCGGTGCCTGCGGAAAAGATTCTCGAAGATCGGCATACTAGTCGTGCACGCTCTTCATCAGAATCCGATCATAGAGGTGGATATTGTCCAGGACCTTGCCCGCCCCCAGGACGACGCACAACAGAGGATTGTCGACGACGTTGATGGGGAGATTCGTCTGTTCTCTCAAGAGGGTATCGAGCCCCTTGAGGAGCGAGCCTCCTCCCGTCATCACGATGCCCCTGTCCACGATGTCCGCGGCGAGCTCCGGCGGCGTCTGCTCGAGCGCAAGCTTGAGGGCCTCGACGATCTGAGAAACGGGCTCGGAGAGCGCCTCGCGGACTTCAGCGCTGCTCAGTTTGAGAGTCCTGGGGATGCCGGCGACGAGGTCGCGTCCTTTGACCTCCATCTCCACTTCTTTTTCCGGTTTCCACGCGGACCCGATTCTCATCTTGATCAACTCCGCCGTTTGCTCACCGATCAGCATGTTGTAGGTTTTTTTCACGTGCTGCACGATCGCCTCGTCCATCTCGTCGCCGGCCACGCGGATCGAGCAGTTCGCAACGATACCGTCCAAGGCGATGACGGCGATTTCCGTCGTGCCGCCGCCGATGTCGATCACCATGTTACCAGCCGGCTTGCCCACGGGAAGCCCCACTCCGATCGCCGCGGCGATCGGCTCGGAGATCAAGAACACCTCTCTCGCACCGGCGTGTTCGGCGCTGTCACGCACTGCACGCCTCTCGACCTCGGTGATTCCCGAGGGCACTGCGATCACGATCCTCGGCCTGATGAAAAGCTTCTTCTTCTGCGCTTTTCGGATGAATACCCTGAGCATCTTCTCCGTGATCTCGAAATCGGCGATGACGCCGTCCTTGAGAGGCCGGATAGCAGCGATGTGCTTGGGCGTCTTGCCCAACATGCTCTTTGCCTCCGCGCCGACGGCGTACACTTTCTTGGTGGACTGGTCCACCGCCACCACGGACGGTTCGTTGAGCACAATCCCTTCTCCCTTGACGAAAACGAGGGTGTTCGCCGTTCCGAGATCGATGGCTACGTCGTTGGAGAGGTAGTTCGAGAACCAGGAAACCACTGATGATCACTGTCCTTTCTCAAACGCTCGCTCGCATACGCATCAAAACACGCCGGCCTCTTTGAGGCTTCGGTATCCGTCCGAGCCTATGATGACATGGTCCAGTAATTGGATGCCTATCAGCTCGCCGCACTTCGCGAAGCGTCTCGTGAACTCGACGTCCTCCTTGCTCGGCGCCGGATCGCCGGTCGGATGGTTGTGCACGAGAATGATCGAAGCGGCGCTCGCCGATATCGCCGGTTTGAGAATCTCCCTCGGATGAACGACCGAAGCGTTCAGCGATCCGATCGATACGGTGACGATCTTGAGAACCTGATTCTTAGTGTTGAGAAGCGCCGCTTTGAAATGCTCCTTGTCGTAGTGCTTCATCTCGTCCATGAAGAGCGTGGCCACTTCAGATGGTCCGCTCACCGACACACCCCGCGTCGCCGAGGCACGGCTGAATCTCTTCCCCAGCTCGACGGCAGCGGCGATCTGGCACGCGCGCACAAAACCGATTCCGGGCGCCTTCGTCAGCTCGTCGAGACCCGCCCGACCCAACGTCACGATGTCTCCGAAATTCTCCAGAAGCCGATACGCGAGAAACAGGGCGCTTCCCTCTTTCGATCCGCGGCCAAGAACGATCGCGAGCAACTCCTGAAGCGACAGGTCAGCCGGTCCGACGTGATAGAGCCGTTCTCTCGGACGATCCTCGGGAGGGAGCGCCTTCACAGATATGCCACCCATCATCTTCCACCACCTCCCCACCGCCCGGTTGCGCGTCACCCCGATCCCTCGCGACGGCGCACTCGATAAGGCGGCAATTTCTCCCGGTGTCTACGCCGCAGACACCCGTCGTCAACTCGGGCAACACTCGCCGGAATCGACTCCGAATGGCCCAGCGGCCGCTTCGGAGGCTAGCACCCGACCCTTTCCCCAGCAAGGATTTTAAGGGTGCGAGAATCTCGCCGGCAAGGAATCTTTGCTGCAATCCGCGTGCCGGTGCTATAGTCGGGCGACTGTGGGGTACAACCATGTCGGACGGCCTCATCGTTCAGAAATACGGCGGTACTTCGCTCGGCTCTCCGCTCCGGATTCGCAGCGTGGCGGAGAAGATCGCGGCGCGCACACGGGATGGCACCCGGATCATCGTCACCGTTTCCGCCATGGGAGGCACGACCGACCGGCTCGTCAGACTCGCTCACCAGATTACGCCCCATCCTTCCCGCCGGGAGCTGGACATGCTCCTCACCGTCGGCGAGAGGGTTTCGATGGCGCTTCTTTCGATGGCCCTCAACTCGATGGGGTGCCGGGCGATCTCGTTCACCGGCTCCCAGAGCGGCATCGTGACGAACACCGGCCACACGCGGGCGTTGATCGAAGAGATCCACGCGGCCCGCATCGAAGAGGCCCTCTCGGTGGGGCACGTCGTTATCGTTGCGGGCTTTCAGGGTGTGAGCCGCGCCAAGGAGATCACGACCCTCGGCCGCGGAGGATCCGACACGACGGCCGTCGCGCTCGCCGCGCGCCTCGGAGCCTCGTGCTGCGAGATCTACTCGGATGTGCCCGGCGTGTTCACCGCTGACCCTCGGATCGTCAAGAACGCCCGCCTCTTGCCGCGAATCGGTTATGATGCGATGCTCGAACTTGCCGTCCTCGGCGCAAAGGTGCTACACTATCGCGCGGCGGAGCTGGCGCGCCGTTACCGCGTGCCGCTCCATCTGTTATCCAGTTTCGACGAGCCTGGGGTTACCGTTGTCGGGAATGGAGACGGCGTGGAACACGAGTCCATCACGAGCATCACATCTCACGGGAGCGTCGTGCTCGTGACCATCGTTTCCGAGGGCGGCGGAAAGGCGATCTCGGAACTCCTCACTCTCGTCGTCGAGCGAGAGGTCCGCCTTGTGTTTTACCAGCGCTCCTCCGACGGAGCCCGCGACAACCTCGTTTTGGTCCTCGAGGCGGATGATCTGCCCGCGGTCCGGGCGGCCATCGATGAGATCCGCCCGCACGGGATCGCGATCGACGTGAGCGAGCTGCTCGCATCGGTTTCCGTTGTCGGCACCGGGTTCAGCTCCAGCGCGCGGGCGATCGCCCGCATCGAACAGCTGCTCTGCGACGCGAAGATTCCCGTCCGCTACGTGGGCACATCGTCTCTTTCGGTCACTTGTCTCGTGGCCGCGACCGCGCGGGAGAAAACCGTCGATACCCTCCATGCCGCGCTCATCGATGCAGGAAGAGCCCGATCCCCCTCGGCGTGATCCGCCGTCACGCTCGCTCCACAGAGAGCCTCCGCCGCTGTTCCCTCGTGAAATCCGCCCAGACGTCGGTCGGATAGTTGTCCAGGAGCCGTTCGTACAGTCTGTCCGCAGCCTCCGAATCCGAGAACGTATTGAGCTCTATCCCCGCGGCGCGCAAAAGGGCGAACGCCGACTCGGCGTGATTCGGGTATTTCGCGGCGAACGTCTCGTAGGCGTGAACGGCCAGCCTGGGTTTGAGGTCCCTCTCGAGACCGAACGCCAGTCCGAGCTGGTACTCGACTCTCAGGGCGAAGTCTTCGGTCCCCCGGATGGCTTCCTGGTAGATGGTCTCGCACTCGCCCCGTCTTTTCCCGTCGATGAGGAGCTCGCACGCTTCTCTGTAGTTCTCTCGGGCTCCTGAGCGGTTACCTGTCAGGACCATGGCCCGCGCCAACCCCGCGTGGGCATCCGCATCCCCGGGACGGTACGCGAGATACTCTATGTAATCTCCCTGGGCGGCGTAGGGTTCGCCTTTCCTCACGTGGTCTCCCGCCCGGCGAAAAAGAGACTCGACACGTCCCTCGGTGAATTGACCCGCCGCGACAGCGATCGCGGCACCCCACAGGAATCCGGACACGTGGGCCACGTAGGCCACCTGGCTCCCGAATCCGCTCGCCTGGAGGAGGCCCCGCGTGAATTCCATGAGGAACCAGAGTCCGAGGGCGAAGATGACAGGAATCTGGGCTTTTCCGCCCCGTGTGTACGCCTGAAGCGGCATGAAGACCCAGTAGGCTATCTCGAGCTTGTTCGTGAGGAACCTGACCATGAACGCTCCGAGTAGCCCCGAAACCGCGCCCGACGCGCCCACGATCCCCATGTATGGAGAGTGCAGCACGTAGGTGTTGAAGATCCCCTGGGCCACGTTCCCCAAGCCCGCGCACGCCACAAAGATCGTCGAGAACAACGCGCCCCCCATCCGATCCTCGACATAGCGGCCAAACAGAACGAGGAAGATGAGGTTTCCGATGAGATGAAAGTAACCCGTATGGAAGAACGCCGCCGTCACGGCCGTGACCCATGTGCCCTCGGCCGGGAAATAGGCGAGCCTGTCGAATTCGAAGGGCACGCGCGCGGAGAAGTACCGGTAGAGCACGAAGACCAGCACGCACATCCCCGCGTAGGCCCACGTCGAGATGGGCAGCCTGCGGAGCTTCGCGTTGATTCCTACTGGGAGATAGTAAAAAAAGTACACCATGGGCGTTCGATTGAATCCTCACGCGAGGCCCGACTGATTCAATCCGGCGACAAAGACCCACAGAAGAGCAATATTCGGGCCTCGGGAGGGCAAAACCGGCAGGGGAAGGGGCAGGAGAATCGCCCGGGAGCACCCACAATGACGAGGGCCTCCGTTCGAACGGAGGCCCTCGCAGACCGTACCTGAAACCGATCTCGTACTCGAGAGTACTAGAACCGGTAGGTCGCACTCACACGGCCGATCGGAGGCGTGCTATCGCTGTAACCGGTCAGCCAGTAACCCAGGCGGAAGGGCATCGACGGATCGAACACCGCGTCGACATCCCACTCGCCCACATGGAAACCGCCACCCAGGAACCACGCGAAGTCATCCGCGGACACTTCTTCGAAAGAGGCCCAGTTCTCCAGGTTCGTGAACACGACTTCTTCGCCATCGGAATTCTTGGCGGTGATCTTCGCCATCGTCTTCGTGGCGCCGACACGAGCCGTGAACCAGGAGGTGATGTCGGACTCGAGGGCGATGTAGAACCGCGGAAGCGCTGTCGCCGACAGCTCTTGCTCGTCACCCGATGCGACCTTGGAGGGCTCCCAGTGGTAAGACTCGAACTCGCCGGCAAACACGAGCATGTTGTTCGTGTTCACGTCGAAATTCAAGCTCGCGCCGAACATGAAGTCGCGCCACTTGTCGCCGCTCGATGCCGGAATGTCCGCGAGAGCGAAGTCCGCAGCGCTGTAGTGCGCGAAGGGAACCAGCGTCGCGTTGTCGTTCAACTCCCAGAAAAACCGCCCTTCGAGGTTGTAGGACATGTTGTTGTCAAACCCGCCGAGCGTGTCGCCACCGGCCATCGCCAGGGTGACTGCCACGTCTCCGTAGGCCTTGTCATTGACGTCCCAGCGGACACCGACGCCCATGGTGGTGAAGCTGAGGTCCTCTTTGGCTCCGTCCGGGAACTTCTCCATGATGTCGGAACGTGTGAACATGACACCGAGGGAGAGCGCTCCGAGGTCCTTACCCCAGGCGATCGCGTACTTGGTCGAGGGACCGGATGAACCCAATCCGAGCGTCGGAAGAGGATTGAACAGATAGAAGCTGCCATCCTCGATGCTGTTCTTCAGCAGGAAGATTCCCCATGTCCCCAGCCAATGATCCTCACCCCAGTTGTGGGTGAACCCAAGGGCCTGGTACGCGTCGCTGTACGAGCCGCCGCTCCTGAGATCGCCGGCTTCCGCCATGACCATCTTCGAGTACGAGGGCAGGGTGCCATACCAACGGAAGATATCGGAATCGTCGTTGATATAACTGGACGCCCCAGCAAGTGCCTGCACACGGCTCGTCGTGGCAAGCGCCAGCGGCGCACACAGCCCAACGACGAGCAATGCGAGAACGAGAACCTTGCCAACCTTAAACATCTTGAACCTCCTAAGGGTGAATTGAAGCCCCGCCGGACTCCCCGGCCACCTTCAACTCAAACATCTTCTTGACCAATAAAATTTGCCAATCAACTGTTGTCGGGGCGATCAGGTTTTCGCACCGATCCCCCTCCGGATCGGTCTATTCCCGCGCTCACATCACCTCCTTCTGATGGCCCTTATCCGCGACAATCAGCTGCCTGCTGTGGTGAATCTTCAAAGTCATTGCCCACTATGCAGCCGCTCGGGCGGCCCATGACCTCCGTGACCATCCTGGTTCCTGCTTCAACGGGCGAATTTATGGACGTCTCAAGCTCTTGTCAATGAGTTTTTTGCGAGATCGAAACTTGTTTCTCAAAATCGAGCCACGCAGGCGGCCCAAATCGCCCAATTGGCATGGTTGCTGCTCATGTGGATAACTCCTTGTTGTTCAATAAGTTATTTGATAAAGACATCGCGGGTGAGCTGCCAATCGCCCACGAGCCTTTCATCGAAAAGCGGATGGGCAGGGACGAGCCCGCTCACACGCACCTGGCCGTGTGCGTGCAGAAAGAGACCGTTCGACAGATACATGCCGACGTGCGTGATCTTTGTTGGGGTCTTTCCGAAGAATAGAAGATCACCCGTGCTCAGATCGTCGATCACGCCGACGGACTTGCCGCGCCCGAAGGCTGCCTGGAGGTCGGAGTCGCGCGGGATCACGACTCCGTGCAGCCTGAAAATCCTCTGAGTCAATCCCGAGCAGTCGAATCCTTTGGGTGTGGTTCCTCCCCAGACGTAGGGGACCCCGGTGAACCGCAATCCAGTCGCCGCGAGCCTCTCGCGGGACATACGAGAAGCGGTCCACCTTCCTTCCAGCGCTCGCGCTCTCGCGAATCCCGGCCTCCCATCGGGAAGCGTGACGCGGCGCCAACCCCGCCTCGGGCATGGCTCGGCCGCGACCGGCGTCCCCACGACAGCGTCCGCGATCGGGAGGGCACTCTCCTGCGGCGCTTCGAGCACTTGGATCACGTTGTCCCGAACCCTGTGGCGGGCTCTGGCGTCCGATTCGTCGTATTCCCGCCGGGAAAGCCCCTTGAGATGCCAGCTCCTCACCCAACCGATGTACGCGTCGTCCAGACGGACGAGCATCCAGTCCCCCTCCTGTTTGAGCGGGGCGACCGCGTCGCCCCATACGATCTGAGTCACAAGCTCTGCCGCGTGCGATGGCGAGCGCCTGACATCGGCCACGCTCGTTGTCGCGATGACCACCTCGCCGAACCGCTCCTTGCCACGAGGAAGTCCCACGAACTCGACCGCGCCCCCCTCCATCCACGCACGACCGGACAGCTGGTTCCGGACGTCGTCCAGAACGCCGCCGTCACTGCACTCGATAACGACGCGCCGCCCCTCGGGGGGCTCGGTCCGAACATGCGTGAAACACGTTCGCCAGTCGAGGGACCGGGCTTTCAAGGCAAGGGCTACTGCGTCGTGGATCTCCTGGAGCATTGTCCCCTGCTCACCTCCACAGATGCCTCAGCCTGGGATCCAGAGCATCACGGCAGGCATCCCCAAGCAGATTGAATCCGAGCACGGCCATAGTGATACCCAACCCGGGAGCCAGGCTCATCCACGGGGCGACACGGAGGTAATCGAGGCCCGAGCTGATCATGGATCCCCAACTGGGCAGGGGCGGCTGCGCGCCCAAGCCCAGGAAGCTCATCGACGACTCCGCCATGATCCCCATTCCCAGGCCCACCGAAAAAACGACGACGAGCTGCGAGACGCAGTTGGGCAGGATGTGCCTGGCGATGATTCGTCCCGGACTTCCTCCGAGCGACCTGACGGCCGTCAAGTATTCGCGGTCCTTGATAGAGAGAACCTGCGCACGGACGATTCGCGCCACCGCCGCCCATCCGACGATCCCGAGCGCCACGATGAGAGAAGCGACGCTCGGGCCCACCGCCGCCATGACGGCGACAAGAAGGAGGAGCCCGGGATACGCGAGAGTCACATCCGCGAGCCGCATCACGAGGCTGTCGATCCGCCCACCCAGGTATCCTGCCGCCAGACCCAACAGCGTTCCGATGACGAGAGAGATGAGTCTCGAAAAGACGCTCACCTCGAGGGAAATCCTCGCGCCAAGGATCAGCCGGCTCAACATGTCCCGGCCGAAGACATCGGTGCCCAACGGATGGGAGAGACACGGAGGATGAAGCGATTGCTCCATGTCGATCTCGTAGGGATCGTAGGGTGCAACGAGCGGAGCCAGAACCGCGGCGGCGAGGACAATGGCCGCGATGGTCAACCCAACGGCTCCGTTTCTCTGTCGAACGACTTCTCGGAACATCTCATCCCTCGCTCGGCAACGTCTTCTCCCCGCTCACCTTGATACGGGGATCCGCCCACGCGTACGCGAGATCGACAATCAGATTGATCGTCATGAACACGACCGCCATGAAGAACACAGCTCCCTGTATCGTCGGGATGTCCCTCTTGAGTATCGCGTCCAGCGTGAACCGCCCCAGCCCCGGCCAGGCGAAGATGGATTCGGTGAGCACCGCCCCGGTGAGAAAACTCCCGAAGTCCGCCCCGACCACCGTGATGACTGGCAGGAGTGCGTTTCTGAGAGCATGCCCGAAGAGCACGCGCCACTCGGGTATCCCCTTCGCCCTCGCCACACGTATGTACGTTTCTCCGATCACGTCGAGCATGCTCGATCGCGTCATACGGGCCACGTATGCCGTCGAAGCCTGAGCCAGCGTCACGGCGGGAAGGATCATGTACCTGACCGCCCCCCCCCCATAGCCGGATGGGGGCAGGAGCCCGAGCTTCATGGAGAAAACATAAATGAGCAGCACACCCAGCCAGAAGACCGGCATCGAGATACCGACGATCGTGGTCCCCATGGCCAAGAAATCCACCGCCGTCCGCCATTTCCAGGCCGCGGCGACGCCGGCGCTCACTCCCACCACAATGGAAATGATCATGGCGAGCACCGCCAGACGAAGCGTGTACGGAAACCGTTTCAGGAGGGAGGACGCCACGGGCTCACCCGTCACGTACGACCGTCCGAAGTCGAGCCGGACGAGACCGGCGAGAAAGTGCGCGTACTGAACGTGAATCGGCCTGTCGAGACGCATCTCGTGGCGAAGCTCGGCGATGGTCGCTTCGTCGTAGCGCTCGCCCACCATGCTCAGGACGGGATCACCGGGAAGGACATAGACGAGGAAGAACGTCACCGTCGCCACGCCGAGAAGAACGGGGACAAAGAGGAGAACGCGTTTGGCGGCGTACGTCAGCACCGGCCTCAGGAATCCCCTTTCTCGTTTTTCGACACGGTCGACAGATCCTCACCCAGATACATGACCGGGAAAGTATACCCGTGCACTCGCTCGGAGACGATAACAAACGATGTGGGAAAATAGAGGTAAAGCCATGGCGCCTGATCGTATACCAGGCTGTCCGTGAGAGCGCAAAGCTCGTAGCACCGCCGCGCATCCAGAGTTCGCTGGGACTCCTCGATCAGACTGTCGATGTGCGAACTGACGAAGAATGACCGGTTGCCTCCACCGCCCAGGTTGGCCGAATGAAACAGAGGGTAGAGGAAATTCTCCGCGTCCGGGTAGTCGCCGTACCAGTCGAGAAAAAACGCATCCACTCGCCCCTGACTCACCGCCTCCTTGAACGCGCTCCACTCGCGTTTGATGATGCGGACGCGAATCCCCATTTCAAGAAGGTATCCCTGGACCGCTTCGACGACGCGATTGCCTTCGGGGCTGTCGCGCTGCCAGATCTCGAGCTCGAACCCGTCGGTGTACCCCGCCTCCTCCAGGAGTCGCTTCGCACGGGCCGGATCGTACGGATACGCGGTTCTTTGCGTGTGACCGGGAAGCGCGGGCGGCACCGACCCCGTCGCGCGAACCGCGTGCCCCCCCACGAGGACCGAGATGATCCGATCGACATCCACGGCCATGTTGACGGCGCGCCGGACGCGCGGGTCACGAAGCGGACCCTTTCGGTTGTTGAGACCGATGTAGGTCACGCGGAGCTCCGGCTGCGACTGGATGAGCGGTTTGTTCGTTGGGTCGCCGAGAAACCGGTCGAGCTCAGCCTGCGGGATGCGGAGCACGTCGAGCGTGCCCGATTCGAACTCGGCGATACGTGTGAACGCCTCGGGGATCACGCGGAAGACAACGCGACGAACGAGCGGAGCGCCGGACGGATAGAACCGATTCGGCACCAGCTCGAGAAAATCGCCCCTCTCCCATTTCGAAAGCACCCAGCGCCCGGACCCAACGGGCTCGTCCGTCGCCGAGCCTTCGTTCGAGCCGGGTGCTGCTACCGGCTTCACGATGTATGCAGCGGGCATCGCGAGAAGATCCAGAAAGGGTCTGAAAGGCCTTTCGAGCTCGATGATAACGGTCGAGTCATCCGGCGCGGCGAGTCCGTCGATCGACGCCGCGGACCCCGCGGAAAAGCCCCCGGCGCCCCGTATGCGGTCGAGCACCCACTTCCGCGGGGACCGGCTCGCCGGCGAGAGCACCCTCTCGAAACTCCATACGACATCGCGGGCGGCAAGACGCCCGCCGTCCGAGAAACGGGCGCGCGTGTCGAGGCGAAAGACGTAGCGCGTGCCGCTATTCTGGATCTCCCAGCTCCGCGCGGCGTCCGGAATGACTTCTCCCTGCGGCGAGAAGCGAACGAGCCCCTGGTAGATGAGGGAACAGATCTGACCCTCGGCGACATCAACGACGAACGGGGGGTCGAGGCGGTTTGGGGAGGTTTCCAGCGCGAGACAAAGAGCGTCGCCCTCGGGGAGGCTTCTCGAACAACCCGCGATCGAGGCGGCACAGACGAGGTAAACGATGAGACTTCTCAAAGCTGACTCGTATCCGTCAAACGGTATTCGCCCAGACCGGAACGGTCCCAGAAAACGAACCTCAGGTTCTCCTTGTAATAGTACCAGATGAGGTACTCGCCCTGATACTGGGGTTCGATCTTCACTTCCGCTTGGTCGGGCTCGCCGAACTTGATGTACACCTTCCCTCGATCGCTCCACCAGCCGGGAGCCGCGTCCGAGTAGTGCTCGATCGCGAACTGCACGCGGCGGAAGTGCTCCTGCAAGGCTTCATTCTCGCTGGTGCCAGGCGTGGGATCGCGCCGTGCCCAGAAGGCCTCCCACAGACGGGGGCGTTCGCTCTCCGGAGCGTTCTTGAACTCCGCGATCTCCTCGTCGGTCGCGATGAGCGAGAGGACGGCGATCGTCCGGTCGAGTTCTTTGGTCAACATCGCAGGCGAGTACGCCAGAACGAACGAGAAGGCGGATGTCGCCTGCCGCGCCGGATCGGTCTGAACTGCTTTCACACGAAATTCGTACGACCCCGGGGCCCATTCGTCCACGTCGAGATACGCGATGAATTGATTCTGGAGGCCGGCGACTCTGACGCCTTTTCGTCCATAGGCGTGCACGACGTCCTCTGCATCGACCACTTCGAAATACAACTCACAACTCACCGAGTCGCTCGCTTCTTTTTCCGAATACACATCGAACAAGAGAGCGGGGTGCTTATCCAGCTCGGCGAAGACGGCTCCCTCCTTCTCGCGCCGACCGATCGCGTCGTAGGCGCTCGCTTCCGCGATCGCAGGCCATGCCTTCGACGTGTCGATGTCCGCGGCAAAGAGCCGCGGCGTTCCCACGCCGATTCCCGCTTTCATAAACACGGGGACCGTCACGGGCGCTTGCTTTTCGAAAACACGCTGCGTGTTCTTCACTTCAACCGAACATTCGACGATATACTCCCCCGGCGCCACGTGAAACTGTCTGGAGCACCTCGCGCTTCTCGTCGCCGACCGCGTCTCCTCGTAGTCGGTGACGGCGGTGCTTCCAGTGATCACGGCGGTCTCCACGAGCTTCTTTTTCTTATCGAGAATCTTGACGTAAACGGCGTAGTCGCTCTCGAAAACGCCGTCTTTTCTGAGGAAGATCAAGCTCGTGTACGGGATCTCTACGCTGACGGCCACCGAAGGACGGCGCTCGGAGTCGAAGAAGGCGTGTGCAAGCAGCGAGAACCCGGTCTGCTGGAGCCTTTCCGCGGGCGGAGGCATCTGCAATCCCCAAGCTGACCCGGCGAGAAACAAGAATAGAAGGCATGCGGACACGATGCGCACGTCGCCACCACCTGATCTGTCAATCTATGTCTCGTTCGTCTCGGCGGGCAAGCGAAATCGCGGTCACTCGTAGCGAAGCGCCTCCACGGGGTCGAGACGGGCAGCCCGTCGCGCAGGGTATATCCCGAACACGACCCCGACGATCCCCGAGAACACCACCGCGACAATGGTCCAGACGGGCGAAAAGCGGAAGGGGAAGTGGATCTGCCGGGCGATGAGTACGGCGAGAAGGACCCCGAGCACTGTCCCGACGATGCCGCCGATCCCCGTGAGCGTCGCCGACTCGACGAGGAACTGCTGAATGATGTCCTTCTTGGCCGCGCCGAGCGCCATACGGATGCCGATCTCCCGGGTCCTCTCGGCGACGGAGATGAGCATGATGTTCATGACGCCGATACCGCCGACGATGAGACCGATCGACGCGATGATGACGAGGACGCCGCTGATAGCGAGCGTCACCTTGGAAACCACCTGGATGAACGACTCGCTCGTCACCACGAAGAAGTTGTTCCTCTCACCGGGCTCGAGTCCGCGCCGGGATCTCATCGCCTGGGTCACCTGTTCCTTGGCCTCGTCGAGCGTATAGCCCGCCTTGGCGTTCGCGAAGATCGCCGGATCGTCGTTTTCGGTCTCGAAGTCCTTCAGAAAAGTCGTGTGGGGGATCACAGCGAAGTTGTTCGATATGGCGCCGATGAAATGCTCCCGGTTGGCGAACGTGCCGATCACACGGTAGTGCTGGGTCCTGATCTTCACCACTTTCCCGACGGGATTCTCGTGGGGAAAGAGATCTTTGGCGGGGCCGTAACCCAATACGACAATTCTTTCCCTTTGTTGAGCCTCGATCTCGGTGAAGAACCTCCCGTTCTCGATGGTGAGGGAAAACATCTCGGGAAATGTGTGCCAGGAC
>Ga0315273_10000338_pt1 | contig 47239 bp, 33 predicted proteins | sample YL17G02_0_MG_FD_205753 | JGI IMG/M metagenome (GOLD analysis project Ga0315273, IMG submission 205753) | Sediment microbial communities from Yellowstone Lake, YNP, Wyoming, USA - YL17G02_0 | ecosystem: Environmental > Aquatic > Freshwater > Lake > Sediment | place: USA: Wyoming | collected...
CCGCCGGCGGCGAGGAACGCGGCGATCCCCGGCCACGCCTCCTCGGGGAACGCGGAGCCGTACGGCAGCAGCAGGACGTCGTGGTCGCGGGCGCGCAAGCGGGCGCCCAGCGCGGTTGCATCGAGCTCGCTCACGCTCAGCCCGGCAAAGGCACGCCGCAACGCCGCCCCGTCGGGCGCCGGCGCTCCTACCGCAGGGAACCCAGGCTCGAGAAAGACAGCTATCCGGGGCGGCTCCGTTGCGGATAGAAAGCCTGCGCCCAGTAGCATTGCCAGGATCGATCCGAACGCCCGCAGCCACCGATCGGCCGGCGAGCACCCTGGAATCCCGCCTTTTGTGATGCGGGCGCCCCGCCCGCACGGCTCGAGAGCCCCCGTGCGGGCAAGATGCCCGCACCACAAGAAGACCGGCGGCCTTGTCATGGTGCGGCTTCGGCCGACGAGCCAGCCGTCCCGGTGATCAGCCGCGCGAGCGCAGGCGCGACGGCGATGCTGACCTCCGCGCGGTCGGTGGCGAGCCGCTCCATCAACGCCTTTTCCTCGGCGGAGAGCGCAAGACCTGCGCCGTTGCCGAGAGCGCGCAACGCCAGGTCGGCGGCCGCCGACAGGTCGGTTGCGACCGGCTGAGCCTCCGCGAGCAGAGGTGACCGGGCGATCAGCGGGTCGAGGCCGGCGGCGAGCCGGGTCCACGCCTCGAGCCGGCGGGCGATCTCCACGCGTCCGGCCTGCCGCTCCGGGTCGGCCAGGAAGGCGTCGACCTGGGCTGTGAAGGAGCGCGCGGCCTCACTCTCGGGCGGCAGCGCGTCGACCAGCCGGTTGAGCGGGACGAGCGAGGTGTAGTCCCTTGCCGGCGCGCGCCCGGCGATGCCGAGCGGCTCGAGCAGCGCCGCGAATGCGGTCAGCGCGTGTGTGTGGTCGCCACCGGCCAGCCGACGCAGCATCATCGCCGGGTTGCTGCGGTGGCGCAGGCCCTCCCACTCGAGCCACGAGGAGGTCAGCTCGAGACGCCGGTAGAGGTCGCCGACATCGGTGACGTCCGCCGGCGACCACAGCCGCTCGGCGATCGCCGCCGCTCGCGGCCACACGCGGCCGTCGATCATCTCGGCCGAGTAGTACTCGCTCCACATGCAGGCCTCGCCGCCCAGAATTCGTGCGCGCTCCACGTCCGGAAGCTCGCCCGCCGCGCCTGCGAGCGGGTCGACGGCGTAGTGGTACGACGCCGGCTTCAGGTGGTCGAGGTAGTAGCCGGAGGAGAGGATCGTGCGATGGCCGGCCTTCGCCGCCGCGGTCAGCGACTCCGCGCCGCGCCACGACTGGATGATCGCGTCGGCAGGCAGGTTCTGCTGGAGGATCTCGTCCCACCCGACCATCGCCTTGCCGTGCTTAGCCAGGATCTTCTGCAGTCGGCCGTTGAAATAAGACTGCAGCGCCTCGTTGGTCGCCAGTCCGTGGCGGCGCTTGAACTCCGCGATCGCGGGGCTGGCGTCCCACTGGACGCCGTTGACCTCGTCGCCGCCGATGTGCATGCAGGGGTCGGGGAAGATCGACGCCATCTCGCCGAGGAAGCGTCCGAGGACGCGGAACACCTCGTCGCGCGTCGGGTCTAGCACCGGGTCGAAGATCCCCCAGCGCCGCTCGAGGGCGTAGGGACCGGGCGCCGCGGCGAGCTCAGGGTGGCCGACGAGCCAGGCGCCGGTGTGGCCCGGCATGTCGAACTCGGGAACGACGCGGATACCGCGGACGCGGGCGTACGCGACGACCTCGCGGAGCTGCTGCTGCGGGTAGAACTCGCCATCCGAACCCATGCCGTGCAGGCGCGGGTAGCGCCCGCTTTCCACCCGGAACCCCTGGTCCTCGGTGAGGTGCCAGTGCAGCACGTTCATCTTGACCACCGCCATGCCGTCGAGGACGCGCTCGATCGCGTCCACCGGCATGAAGTGGCGGCCGGTGTCGATCAGGAGGCCGCGCCACGGAAAACGTGGCCGATCCTCGACGCGCGCGCCGGCGACCGCGAACCCGCCGGGCGCCTGCTCGATGAGCTGGAGGAACGTCTCGATGCCGCGCAGCGCACCGTACGGCGAGGGCGCCTCGATCCGCGCGCCGGCGGCTGCCACAAAGAGGACGTAGCTCTCGTCCTCGACCGCCTGCTGCACCGGCGCCGGGGCTGCGCCGCAGCGAATCACGAGGGCGGGCCGGGAGCGATCGGGGAGCACGCGCAGGCCGGTCCAGCGCGCGACGCGGCCCGGCAGCCGCGCGGCCGCCAGCGCCACCCGGTCGTCGCGGCACGCCGAGACGTCGACCGCGAAGCTGCCGGTGATCGGCAGCGACCCTTCACCGGAGATGGCGCTCGCCGGCCTCGGCAGCAGCGACGCGGCCACGTCGCCGCCGGCGAACGCGGCATAGGGGGACACGAGAACGGTAACGACGACGAAGGCGAGCGACGGCAGACTCGCACCGAGATTCCCTGTCTTGATGGTCATCTTCACGCTCCGCCTCCCGGCCGGTGCCGGCGGCGCGCGCGGTCGAGCAGCACGGCGCCGAGGATCACCAGCCCGAGCACCACCTTCTGCGTGTAGCTCTCCACGTTGGTGAGGTTCATGCCGTTTTGAATCACGGCGATGATGAGGGCGCCGACCAGCGTGCCGGCGATCGTCCCCTCGCCGCCGGACAGCGACGTGCCGCCGACGACGACGGCGGCGACGACGTACAGCTCGTACATCACCCCGTAGGTCGGCGCGCCCGAGCGGAGCTGCGAAGCCATCACGACGCCGCCAAGGCCGGCGAGCGCCGCGCTCGCCACGTAGGCGAAGAGCAGCACCCGGTTGACTGGGACGCCGGCGAGGCGCGCCGCCTCCGGGTTGCCGCCGACCGCGTAGAGGTAGCGGCCGAGCACGGTGCGCCCCATCAGCAGGTGGGCGGCAATGTAGAGCGCGGCCATCAGCCACACCGCCCAGGGGACCGCGAGCAGCGGGTCGATGCCGCGCCCGAGCGCCACGAAGCGCTCGGGGATGTGGTAGATCGGCCTGCCCTGCGAGATGATGTACGCCAGTCCGCTCGCCACTTGCATCATCCCCAGGGTGGCGATGAACGGCGGCACCCGGAAGCGCGTCACCACCAACCCGGAGAAGGCCCCCGCCAGGCTGCACAACGCGATCGTCACCACCCCGGCGAGCAGCATCGCCGGCGTCGGCGCCCCCTCGCCGCCGAGGCGGCCGATGGTCCACGCGACGATCACCGCCGCCAGCGCGATCAGGCTGCCCACCGACAGGTCGATGCCGGCGGTGATGATCACCATCGTCATGCCGATGGCGAGGATGGCGATCACGGCGATCTGGTTGGCGACGTTGCGCAGGTTCGAGGCGAGCAGGAACGTTGGCCAGCGGTAGGTGGGCGGCGACAGGACGGTGGTGCCGCCGAGAGCGGGCAGCGCCGCCGCGATGCCGCGCACGACGGCGGCGTACGACTCGGGGACGATGACGGTCGGCGCTTGGCCGCCGGCGGCCAGCGCCGCGAGCGCATCGCGCACCGCCGCCGGCTCGCCGTTGACGGTCTGCACGGCGGCGCCGGGGCGCCTGTGCAGCAGCGCGGCCACCGCGGCGGTGAAGCGGCGATCCTCGTCCGAATCGCGGCCGACCGCGAGCGCCTGGGCGCCGGCGGGCAGGGCATCAAGCTGCGCCGCCAGGAGCCGCGCCGCCCGCGCTCCCTCGGGCTGCTGCTCCTTGAGCGTCACCAGCGAGAAGAAGGCGGCGAGCAGCGCCAGCACCAGCAGCACGCCGAGACGCGGGGATCCCGCGCCGCGCGCCTCGGCGATGCGGTCGCGGAGGCGGCCCATCACGCCACCGCCAGCTCGAGCAGGCGCTCCTGCGTCGCGCCGGCCACGTCGGTGATCTCTCCGGTCACGCGTCCATCCCGCATGACGAGGATGCGGTCGCACACGCCGAGCACCTCGGGAAGCTCCGAGGAGATGATGACGATCGCCTTGCCCTGCCGCGCCAGCTCGTGGATGAGGAGATAGATCTCGTAGCGGGCGCCGACGTCGACGCCGCGCGTCGGCTCGTCGAAGATCACCACCTGCGACGCCGTCTCGAGCCAGCGGGCGATCAGCAGCTTCTGCTGGTTGCCGCCCGAGAGCTGCCCCGCCGTCTGCCACTCGCCGGCCACGCGCAGCCCGAGCGCGGCGACGTGGCGCGCAAACGCCGCGCGCTCCTCGCCGAGCCGCAGCCACCCGCGACGCGAGAAGCGGCCCAGGTTGGGCAGCGCGAAGTTCTCGAGCGCCGAGCGGCCGAGCAGCAGCCCCTGCGCCTTGCGGTCCTCGGTGAGCAGGCAGATCCCGGCGCGGATCGCGTCGCGCGGCGAGGCGAGGGCGAGTGCGCGGCCGGCGAGCCGGACCGTGCCGCCGCTGCGGCGGTCGGCGCCGAAGACAAGCCGCGCCAGCTCGGTGCGGCCGGCGCCGACGAGGCCGGCTAGCCCGAGAATCTCGCCGCGTCGCACCGCGAACGAAACGCCCCTGACCGGGCCGCCGCGCAGGTCGTCGACCGCGAGCAGCTCCTCGCCGAGCGGCGCACCGCCCTTTGTCGGGTACTCGTCGGTGAGCGGCCGTCCGACCATCTTCTCGACGATCTCCTCGCGGGTGAGCGTGCCGGCGTCCCAGGTCCCGAGCGTCTCGCCGTCGCGCATGATCGTGGTTCGGTCGGCGATGCGCAGCACCTCCTCGAGGCGGTGCGAGATGTACAGCACCGCGATGCCGTCGCGGCGCAGCTCGGCGAGCACCGCGAACAGTCGCTCCGCCTCGTGACCGGAAAGGGCGGCGGTGGGCTCGTCGAGGATCAGCACGCGCGCCTCGCGCTCGAGCGCCTTGGCGATCTCCACGAACTGCTGCTGCGCGACCCCGAGATCGCGCACCGCGGCGTCGAGATCGATCGTGACGCCGAGCCGCGCGAGCACGGCGCGAGCGCGCCGCGTCTCGGCCGCGCGGTCGACGAAACCCAGCCGCGCCGGCTCGCGGCCGAGGAACAGGTTGTCGCGCACCGACATCGCCGGCACCAGCGCGAGCTCCTGATAGATCGCCGCTACGCCGGCGTCGAGGCCGGCGGCGGGCGACGACAGGCGCGCCGGCTCACCGTACAGCTCGAGCACGCCTCCGTCGGGCGCGTGGGCGCCGGTGATCACCTTGATCAGCGTGCTCTTGCCGGCGCCGTTCTCGCCGACGATGGCGTGGATCTCGCCGCCCAACAGCTCCAGCGTCGCCGAGCGGATCGCCCGCACGCCCGGGAACGCCTTGTGGATACCGGCCAGACGCACGGCCGCGACAGACCGCTGCGCGTGGTCGCCGGCGCTCATGGCGTCACTTCCCGGCCCCGGCGTCCTCGCGGGTGAAGAGCTGGCAGGCGATCAGCGTCACCGGCTCGACCCTCTGGCCGGCGAGGTAGGCGGCGACGGCGTCGATGCTGCGGGCGCCGATGTCGCGCGGCTGCTGGATAACGTCGGCGTAGATCTTCCCCGCGGCGATCGCGGCGCGCGCCTCGGGGATCGCGTCGAAGCCGACGATCGTCACCCGGCCGGTCCGGCCGGCCTTCTCCACCGCGGCGAGCGCCCCGAGCGCCGAGTCGTCGTTGATCCCGAAGATCCCATCGAGATCGCCGTGCGCCTGGAGGACGTCCTCGGCGGTGCGGAACGCCATGTCCTTGGTGCCGTGCCCGGAGAGCTTCGCCACCACCTTCATCTCTGGGTAGGCGGCCAGTTGCTCCTCGAACCCCTTGACGCGCTGGATCACCGACTCCACCTCGGGATGGTCGATGATCGCCACGTTGCCCCGGCCGCCGAGCGCCCTCGCCAGTGCGTCGGCCGCGAGACGGCCGCCGGCGACGTTGTCGGAGGCGACGTGGTTGACCACCTGGACGCCCTCGGCGAGCACCGCGATGTCGGCGGTAAACACCGGGATACCTGCGCGGTTCGCGGCCTGAACGCTGGTGCCGATCGATTTGGAGTCGCACGGCGCGAGCACGATCGCGGCAACCCGCGAGACGATGAAGTTCTCGATCTGGTCCTTCTGGCGGGCGACGTCGAACTCGCCGGCCTGGATCGTCAGCTCGTAGCCGTGGCGCGCCGCCGACTCGCGAAGGCCCGCCTCGAGGTCCTGGTAGAACGGGTGCGTGCGGGTCAGCAGCGACACCCCGATCACCGGTTTGGCGGCGGTTCCTGCGGTCCGATCAAAGGCAGGCGGCGCCGCGTTCCGGTCGCCGCACGCGAGCAACGCAACGGTGAACGCGACGAGGCCGAGACACGCCAGGGTGGGGCGACTGCGACGCGGACAGCGGGTCATGGGACCTCCGGCGCGACGCGCGATCGGGTAGCCCGGCCGCGTCTCGCCCGGTCATCGTAGCCGGCAGGGGGGCTCTGTCAAGGCACTCGCGCCGGTCGGGCGCTGGCAGGTGGCAGTCTCGTAGTAGTCTCTTCCTGGAACCGATGGTGCATGCACACGTTTTGCCACCTCGGGCTCGGAAGTGCCGGACCTGGTACGCAGGTACGAATGGAGTGAGCTTGTGAAACCGACCCCAGCAATGGTGAGGACTATTGGACCTGGCATCCGGGTGCTCGTGAGCGTTCTTCTCGTCGTTTGCGGTGCCGTGTCGGTCGGCAGCCTGGCCGCGGCTGAGACGCCGCTCGTGTTTGCGGTGACGGCCGACATGCGGTCCTTCGCGGGCCAGGGACAGTACGACTCCAGACGCTACTTCCGCGGCGTTTGCGAGGCGATCTCGGCACTCGGCGGCGTCTCGTTCATGGTCAGCCCCGGGGACGTCGACCCTCCTGCCGGCGTGCGCTGGACGCTCGACGCCGTCTTCGGCGCCGGCTTCCCGTGGTACCCGGCCGCCGGCAACCACGACGCGGAGACACCGGCGGCCATGGCCTGGCTGCGGGCGCTCAATCCGGGCGGCTCCGGCCTCCCGGCGGTCGTCAATGCGGGCCCGCCCGGGTGCCGGGAAACCACCTACTCGTTCGACGTCGGACCAGCGCACTTCGCCGTCCTCAACGAGTACTGCGACGCCGCCAGCGATGTCGGTGCCGACGGCAACGTCGGCGACGCGCTCCTTGACTGGCTCGACCATGATCTGCGCGCGACTAGCAGGCCGCACGTCTTCGTTGTCGGCCACGAGCCGGCGTGGGTGAAGCCCGACGCCGGCAACGGGGCGCTGCACCACCTGGGCGAGAGCCTCGACAAGCACCCGGCGCACCGAGATCGCTTCTGGTCGCTGCTGGTGGCGCGCGGCGTGCGCGCCTACCTGACCGGCCACACGCACTGCTTCTCGACCGCGCGGGTCGACGGCGTCTGGCAACTCGATGTCGGCCACGCCCGCGGCGAGGGCGACACGAGGACCCGCAGCACCTTCGTGATCGTCCGCATCAACGACCTCAGCGTCAGCTACGAGGCGTACCGCGAGGCCGAGGCCGGGGGCACTTACGCCCTGGTCGCGAGCGGGTCGCTCGCCGACCCGAAGCGGCCGGTCCGCAGGACCCTTCGCCCCAGCGCTCGATAAGCCCGGGGCTTGGCCAACGAGGCCCAGGCCAGCAGAGCGGCGGCGACGTCGTCAGTGGAGGTTTGTCAGGAACGGAGGTAGTCGAGGGTGGGATGGCGGAGACGGGGGATTGCGGGAGCACCGCGCCGGCGTGATCGACCGCGGAGGCCAGCCGCCGACCGCCCGCCCGCGGCTTTGGGCGGTGGCGGTGCAGCCCGCGTCGTGCCGCCCGCCCCTCGCCCGCACGGTCGAACCCCCGCCGAGCGCCCCCGCCGCTCCGTCCGCCGGGGCTTCTCATCCTCCCCTCTCCTTCCGGCAGAAGCGGCGGCGACGTCGTCAGTGGAGGTTTGTCAGGAACGGAGGTAGTCGAAAGTGGGATGGCGGAGAGGGGGGGATTCGAACCCCCGGTCCCGGCGTAAACCAGGACAACTGCTTAGCAGGCAGCCCTGATCGGCCACTCCAGCACCTCTCCGCACAGGGAGCGCGAGTCTAACGCCGGTGCCTGGCGCTGGCAAGCCGCCGCCGCCGGCTACTGGAGGGATGCCCGCGATCCGGCGCGGCGGCCGGCGTGGCTTCGGCATTGGCGCGCAGGCCGCGGGCGAAGGCGGCGAGCTCGGCCATCGACGTCGCCGCGTGCAGGTTGGCCAGGGCCGGCAGCGGCAGGGCTGCGAGCGCCCGGCCGCCGGCTACGACACTCGCGCCGCGCGGGCGCAGCCGCCGTGCGAGCTCGGCGATCCCGGCGGCGAGGCGCTCGGGGTTCTCGGTCGTCGAGACGGAGATCCAGACGATCAGGGGGCGCAGTTCGGCGGCGGCGGTCTCGAGGGTCGAGAGCGGTGTCAGGGGACCGAGGTTGACCGCGTCGAAGCCATCGGCGGCGAGAACGGCAGCGGCGCCCAGCGAGCCGAGCGCATATGGATCGCCCTCGGGCGCGCCGCCGAGAGCGACCGGCGCGGTTTCGCACTCGGCGACCCCGACCCGAAGCTGGTGGAGTGCCTGTGCGCAGATGTCCGTGGCGCGGTGCTCGAGGAAGATCCCCGACGGGCCGTGCTGCCACAGCTCGCCGAGGCGCTGCATCGCCGCGCGGATCGGGCCGTCGACGATCGCGGCGACGCTCTGGCCGGACATGAACAGCGACTGCAGGAGACCGCGCGCCCGCGGCGCCGCGCCCGCGGCGAGGAACTCGTAGAGTCGGTCGGCGTCGTCGCCGGGGGGCGACGGCTCGCGAACGACTGCGGCGACGTCGGCGAGACCGAGCAGCTCGGGGTGCACCAGCGACGCGTGGGTGTCGCGGATGAAGCGGATCGCCTCCGGGACGGCGATGCGCCGATGCCCGCCGGCGGTGCGGGAGGCGTGGAGGACGCCTCCGTCGGCCCACCGTTTCACGGAGGACTCGCTGACCCCGATGACCTTCGCCAGCTCCTTGGTCGTCAAAACGTCCATCACGATCTCACATTCCGGGTGATTTGGCCGTTTTCTCGGCTCCACTGCGGGCGTGCAGCACCCTGGATCCTTCGGTGATTATGCTTGAAAACACTTTGCCAAGGCAAGAGCAGCCCAGAGGGCTTGACAACTCGGCCGTGCGGGTCTATCTTGGACGACATGAGCGAAATGAACGTTAATTCGATCAGCACAACCGAAGCCCCGCGACAGGGTGTGGGGTCCGACCGGCACGCACGCCGCCGCTTCACGCTCCAGCCGGTCCCGACGGCGCCGGCGTTCCCGGTCGTCATTGACGAGGCGCCGTGGCTGCCGCCCGTCTTCGACGAGCAACGGGTGGCAAGCGCGGTTCGGGAGATCCTCGCGGCGATCGGCGAGGACCCGTACCGTGACGGGCTCAAGGACACGCCGGCTCGCGTGGCGCGCGCCTACCGGGAGATCTTCGCCGGGATGCGTCAGGATGCCGGGGAGCACCTCGGCAGGGTGTTCGAGCATGAGGGCGAGGAGCTGGTGACGGTGCGCGACATCCAGTTCTACAGCGTCTGCGAGCACCACCTCCTGCCGTTCTTCGGCAGGGTCCACGTCGCCTACCTGCCGGGGAGCGGGAAGGTCGTCGGCCTGTCCAAGGTCGCCCGCACCGTGGAGGTGTTCGCGCGCCGGCCGCAGATCCAGGAGCGCCTCACCGCGCAGATCGCCGACGCGATCGCCGATCACCTCGGCGCCCACGGCGTCAGCGTGGTGGTCGAGGCGGAGCACCTGTGCATGAAGATGCGGGGCGCCCGCAGCGGCCAGTCCTCGATGACGACGTTCGCGCACCGCGGCGCGTGTGCCCAGGATGTCCACGTGCGCCAGGAGGCGCTTGCGGCCCTCGGTCGCTTCGGGTCGTACGGCACGGCGGCAGGAGCGCCGTGAGGCGCCGGAAATGAGCACAGCGGCGGCGGGAGGCCGCGGCACGGTCCTGGTCACCGGCGCGACCGGTTACGTCGGCGGCCGCCTGGTGCCGCGCCTCCTCGAGCGAGGCTGGACGGTTCGCTGCATGGCGCGCAGCGCAGAGAAGCTGCGAACGCGCTCGTGGAGCCGGCATCCGCAGCTCGAGATCAGCGAGGGCGACGTCGGCGACGCCGCCGCGGTGGAGCGGGCGCTGGCAGGCTGCGAGGCGGCGTTCTACCTCGTCCATTCGATGATCGTAGCCGGCAGCGCCTACGCGAGGCGCGACCGCGCCCTGGCCGAGACGTTCGGCCGGTCGGCGGCTCGGGCGGGAGTCAAACGAATCGTCTACCTCGGCGGGCTCGGCGAGGAGGGTGGAGGCCTGAGCCGCCACCTCGCCTCGCGCCGCGAGGTCGAGGCCGCACTGGGCGCCGGCGGCGTGCCGGTCACGGCGCTGCGGGCGGCGATGATCATCGGCTCCGGTTCGGCGTCGTTCGAGATCCTCCGCTATCTGGTCGAGCGCCTGCCGGTGATGGTGACGCCGCGTTGGGTCGACACGCTGAGCCAGCCGATCGCCATCCGCGACGTCGTCCACTACCTGGCGGCGTGCCTGGAAGTGCCCGCAACCGTCGGGCAGGCGATCGACATCGGCGGACCCGACGTGGTGAGCTATCGCGAGCTGATGCGGCTCATGGCCGCGGCGCTCGGGCTCCGTCGCCGCCTGGTCGTTCCGGTACCGGTGCTGACGCCGCGTCTGTCGTCGCTGTGGATTCACCTGGTGACGCCGGTGAGTGCCGCCATCGCCCGGCCGCTGGCCGAGGGGCTGCGCAACCCCGTGGTCTGCCGTGACGATCGGGCCGCGAGGCTGATGCCGCAGCCGTTACTCGCGGTCGGCGAGGCGATCACGGCCGCGCTCGCGAGGATCGACGCGCACGAGGTCGAGACTGCCTGGTCGGACGCTGGCCCGATACCGGGCGACCCCGGTTGGGCGGGAGGTACGGTGTTCACCGACCGGCGGACCGTTGTGGTCGCGGCCGACCCGGCGGTCACGTTTGCCGCGGTGTGCCGCATCGGCGGCGGGCATGGGTGGTACGCGGCCGACCTGCTATGGCGCGTGCGCGGCTTCCTCGACCGACTTGTCGGCGGCCCCGGGCTACGTCGCGGGCGCCGCGATCCGGACCGCGTCGCGTACGGAGACACCATCGACTTCTGGCGCGTCACCGCCGTTGCGCCGGGCCGGGAGCTGCGCCTGCGCGCCGAGATGAGGCTGCCGGGCGATGGAGAGCTCGATTTCATGGTCGATCCGGCGCCGGGCGGGGGGAGCTGGCTCACCCAGACGGCGCGATTCAAGCCGCGCGGCCTGGCCGGGCTTGCCTACTGGTACGCGGTGCTGCCGTTCCACGCCGTCGTCTTTCGCGGGATGTTGACCGGTATCCGGCGCGACGCCGAGGCGGCCGGCGCCGGTCCGACGGGCTCCTAGGGCCCGACGTCGAAGCGGCCGGGGTGCAGCTCGGGCGCCTCGACAACGCGCACGTGCAGGCCGTAGCGGTCGCGCAGCTCGTCGAGCACGCCGCGCAGCTCGCCGAGCAGCAGCCGCGCCACGTCGGGGTGGGCGCGCACGCCAAGCTGGTTGGTGTCGCGGGTCGCCGCCTCGCGCAGCACGGCGCGACGGATCTCCAGGCACACGGTCTCCGGCGACTTGACGCGGCCGAGGCCGTCGCAGGTGGGGCAGCTCCGCGTCAACGCGCGCTCGAGCGAGCGCTCGGTGCGCTTGCGCGTGAGCTGGACCAGACCGAAGGGGCCGACCTCGCCGACCAGGGTGCGGGCGCGGTCCTTGGTCAGCTCCGAGCGCAGCACGTCGAGCAGCGCGGCGCGGTGCTCCTCGATCTCCATGTCGATGAAGTCGACGACGATGATGCCGCCGAGGTTGCGCAACCGGAGCTGGCGCGACACCTCGCGCGCCGCTTCGAGGTTGATGCGGAACACCGTCTCCTCGAGGTCGGCGCCGCCGACGTAGCGGCCGGTGTTGACGTCGATGGCAACCAGCGCTTCGGTCTGGTCGATGACGATCGAGCCGCCGGAGCGCAGCCACACCTTCGGCTGCAGCGCCTGCTCGAGGTCGGGCTCGATGCCGAACGCCTCGTAGATGTCGAGCTGGCGACGGTACAGCTTGACCCGCGGCGTGAGCTCGGGCTGCACGCGGTCGAGGAACTCGACGACGCGCTGGTAGTCTTCGGCGTCGTCGATCCAGAACTCGCTCATCTGCGGCCCGGCGAGGTCGCGAGCGGCGCGCAGCACGAGGTCGAGATCGCGATGGAGCAGACACGGCGCGCTCACATCAAGCGCCCGCTTGCCGATGTGCCGCCACGTCGACTCCAGCCACACGAGGTCGGCGAGGAAGTCGGCGCGGTCGCGCCCCTCGCCGGCGGTACGGACGATGCAGCCGCCGCTGTGCGGGATCTCCGTGAGCAGCGCGCGCAGCCGCTCGCGCTCGACCTGGTCGGTGATTCGCCGCGAGATGCCGACGTGGCCGTTGCCCGGCAGCAGCACCAGGTAGCGCCCGGGGATGGTGACGTGCGACGTGGCGCGCGGCCCTTTGCTCGAGCCGAGCTCGCGGGTGACCTGGACGATGATCTCCTGGCCTTCGCGCAGGAGGTCCTGGATCGGCGCCGGCACGCTCGCGAACTCGCCCGGCTCGATCCCTTCCTCCTCCAGCGTCTCGGCGACGTCGTCGACGTAGAGGAACGCGTCGCGGTCCAGCCCGATGTCCACGAACGCCGCCTGCATGCCGGGAAGCACGCGCGAGATGCGTCCCTTGTAGATGCTGCCGACGATCGAGCGCTCCCATGAGCGCTCGAGGTACGACTCGACCAACGTGCCGTCCTCGCGCACGGCGATGCGTGTCTCGTAAGGGGTCACGTTGGCGTAGACGACCGTCGTCATCGCCCGCATTGTACTGCCCCCCGGTATGTTGATGCCCCTCGCGTCAGACGTTTGCGTAGCGCAAGCGCCAGACGTTCTGGGTGATGCCGAGCATGATGCAGACGGCCATCACCGACGAGCCGCCGTACGACATCAGCGGCAGCGTGATCCCGGTGGTGGGCGCCAGGCCGGTGACCATCGCGAGGTTCACGGTGATCTGGGTCGCCAGCACGGTCCCCGAGACGGCGGCGACGATCGCGCCGGTGCGGTCGCGGGCGTGCACGGAGATCAGGAAGAGGCGCAACACGAGCAGCGCGTAGGCGGCGACCAGCGGCGCCGTGCCGGCGAATCCGGTCTCCTCCGCCCACACGGCGAAGATGAAGTCGGTGTACTGGGCGGGGAGGAAGCGGAGCTGCGACTGGGTGCCGGCGTGCAGGCCCTTGCCGGTGACGCCGCCGGACCCCACCGCGATGCGCGACTGGCGCTGCTGGTAGCCGGCGCCGTAAGGCGCGCGGTCGGGGTCCATGAAGGTGAGGATGCGTTCCTTCTGGTACGGTTTGAGGTACCACATCCAGGCGGCGCCGGCGATGACGATGCCGCCGAGCACGAGGGCGCCCCAAGCCCGCCACGGGAGCCCGCCGAGCCAGAGGGCGGCGAGGAGGATCGGCGCGTAGGTGAGCGCGACGCCGAGGTCGGGCTCAAGGGCGATCAGCACCATCGGCAGCAGGACGAGGCCGGCGAGCCGGAGCACCACCCGGAAGCTGAGCTGCGACTGCCGGTGCTCGCCGGCCATGGCGGCGACGGCGAGAATGGTGGCGATGCGGGCGAACTCCGACGGCTGCACCGTGTACGGGCCGATCGTAAGCCAGGCGCGCGTGCCGGCGCGCAGCGGCGCCATCACGAGCATCGCGGCGAGGACGACGATCGACGCCGCATAGAGCAGCGGCGCGAAACGGACCATGACGCGGTAGTCCGCAAAGGCAAAGAGCAGCAGCAGCAACCCGCCGACCGCGAACCAGACGAGCTGCCGGTTGGCGAAGCCTGCATGCGCAATCGCCTGGGCGGTGGACTGCTGCGCAAGCTGCGCGCACGCGCCGATCACCACCACCGCGAGCAGCATCCAGAGGTCAAGGCGACGCATGGCCACCCTCTCCCCCCGGGGACCGGGGACCGGGGACCGGGGACCGGGGAATCGCTGCGGGCGTCGGTCCGGCGACCAGGAACTGGGGCACCGGCGCCGCTGTCGCGGTGTCGATCGTCGGGCCGTGCGGCTGACTCTTCTCGGCTGTTAGCATCACAGTCTCCGTGGCCGGCCCGAACGCCTTGACGAAGATGCGGCCGGCGATCGGTGCGGCGACACTCGCCGCGTCGCCGCCGTGCTCGACGACGACGGCCACCACGAGCTGCGGGTTGCCGACCGGGCCGTAGCCGACGAAGAGCGCATGGTGGCGCTGCTCCCACGGCAGCTCCTGCCATTTCACACCCTCCTGTTTCCTGATCACCTGGGAGGTGCCGGTCTTGCCGGCGACGTGGACGGGGAGCGACGCGAGGTGGCGGGCCGTGCCGCGGTCGCCCGCGACCACGCGCTCCATGCCGCGCTGCACCTCACGCAGCACCTCCGCCGGCAGGCCGAGATCGTGGGGCGACTCGGCGCGTCCCTGGACGAGGTGCGGCTGTACCAGACGGCCGCCGTTGACAAGAGCCGCGTAGGCGCGGCAGAGACCGATGGGCGTGACCAGGATCGGTCCCTGGCCGATGCCGACGGAGATCGTTTCACCGGCGTACCACTGATGCCTGCGCACGCGCCGGCTCCACTCGTCGTCGGGGACCAGCCCGGTGCTCTCGCCGGCCAGCTCGATACCGGTGGCTTGATCGAGGCCGAACAGGCGCGCCCAGGCGGCAAGGCGGTCGATGCCGGCGTCCTGCGCCACACGGTAGAAGTACGAGTCGCACGAGACCTCGATGGCGCTCTCGAGCGCGACGTGACCGTGCCCGCCCTTCTGCCAGCAGCGGTACGGGTGACCATAGATGGTGACGCCGCCGGTGCAGAAGACGCCGTCGGCTGGCGAGCGGATGCCGTCCTTGAGCGCCCCGGCAGCGAACAGGGGCTTGATCGTCGAGCCCGGCGGGTAGAGCGCCTGCAGCGCGCGGTTGTGCAGCGGCTTGAGCGGGTCGGTGACCATCTCCTGCCAGCGCGCCGGCTCCAGATGGCCGGCGAACAGCTCGGGGTCGAACGCCGGCTGGGAGAGCAGCACGCGCACGGCGCCGTCGCGGGGGTCGATCGCAACCACCGCGCCGACCTGGCCGGCCATCGCCTCCACGGCCTCCCGCTGCAGCGCCAGGTCGAGGGTGACCTGCATGGGCCGCCCGGGCACGGGCGGCTCCTCGTCGAGCGAGGAGATCTGCCGGCCGAGGGCGTCGACGACCACGACGAGGTTTCCGGGCGTGCCGCCGAGAACGTCCTGATAGGCGCGCTCGAGCCCCGAACGGCCGACGAGCTGGCCGGGCCGCAGGTCCGGCATCGCGGTGAGCTGCTCGGGGCTGACCTCGCCGAGCTGGCCGACCAGGTGCGCGACCGTCGGGCCGGGCGGCAGCGATCGCCGGCTGGCGGGGTGCACCTCGAGCTCACGGTACTCGGCGCGGTGCGCCGCCACGGCGGCGACCTGCGCCCACGTGAGGTTGTCGGCGATCACCGAGGGCAGATGTGAGGTGCGGCGCGCCTTGGCGACCCGCGCGCCGATCTCGACCTCGTCCGCGATGCCGATGCGCAAGAGGAACGAAACGGTCGCCGTGGCGTCGGCCATCTCTTCCGGGAAGAGGAGGAGCTGATACGCGGGGCGGTTGTCGAGAATGACCTCGCCGTGCACGTCGGTGACGATCCCGCGCGGCGCTTCGAGCGGTACCCTGCGCAGGCGGTTGTTCTCCGCCGCCTCGCGCCAGCGGTTGCCTTGAACGACCTGCAACAGCCACAACCGCGCGACCAGCAGCAGCAAGAACGCGGCGAACGCTGCCAGAAGGGCGACGGAGCGGCGCTGTACGGGACGGAGGTCGTCACGGACAAAGGTCACAGGCGTCCCAGCTCACGGCGGCGGCGCCGCTGCGGCGACCGCCACCACAAAACGATACGCTCACCTGCCGCGACGGCCATGGCGACCGCCGCTGTGGTGGCCACGATCGCCAGGCTGCCGAGCACGCTGTGGTCGCGGGGGGCGTTGAAGGTAAGGTAGATCACCATCCACACCGCCTCGCTCCCCACCGCGGCGAGCAGCGCGCCGCCGATCCAGAACAGTGGTCCGACGAGCTCGAACCGGCGCACGAGGACGGCCACCGCGGCGCCGGCTGCCGCTGCGGCGATGGCGCCCGGACCGATGATGCGACCGGAGAGGACGTCGATAGCGATGCCGGCGAAGAGCCCCCACCACGCCACACCCACCGGAGTGTGACGCCGCGAGGCGGCGACCGGGACGAGCAGCAGCGGCTGGCAAGCGCCCAGAAACCACCACACGGTGGCGGCGCGGAGCGCGACGTGGAGCAGACAGGCGACCAGAAAGCCAACGGCCAGCGTCATCGCTCGTTCCCGTGGGCGGGCAGCACGATTGCGGTCACGACGTCGGCGGGATGCACGGCGAGCAGCACCCCGACCGCGGTGAACAGCCCCGAGGTCCGGGTGTCTCCGGTGCTCCCCAGCAGCAGGCCTGGTGGGTAGATCCCTTCCGAGCCGGTGGTGAGGACCGCGGTGCCGACTGCAATCTCGGTGTACGGCGGAATCCCGGTCAGCGACGGCCGGTCGCCGCCGAGCAGCAACGCCTCGCGGTCGACGCCGATCACCTTCGCCGCCGCCGCCGCCGCGGGGTGGGAGAGGAGCTGTACCCGGCAGGAGTGCTCGAAGACGCGATCGACCCTGCCCAGCACGCCGCCCTCGGCGAGCACCGCCGCGTCCGTATGGACGCCGTCCCTCGTTCCTTTGTCGAGGTGTAGCGTGTGGCTGGAAAGCACCTCGCGGGCGACCACCCGGGCCAGCACGGCCCCGTCGGTGAACGACGGGAAGTCGGCGAGCAGCCGAGCCCCCTGCCGCAGCGCCGCCAGCTCGGCCGCGAGGAGCTGGCTGGTGCGCTTGAGGTCGGCGTTTTCTGCGCGGAGCCGCTTGGCCTCGGCGACCGTCGCCGTGAGGTCCTGCTGGCCGACTCGGAGATCCTCCCAGGCTGCGCCGGCGGCGTTCACCGCGTCGAGCACGGGAGTGACGACTGCCGAGATGCCTACCGCGAGCGCCGGGCCTTGCGGGCTGCGCGCCTGGGCGGCCGCGGCCACGTAAAGCCCTCCACACACGAGGAGGAGCGCGTGCGAGGAGCGAAGACGAAAGGGGACCACGTCACTCGATCGAGATCTTCTTGAGCAGCGCCATGTCGGTGAGCATCTGGCCGGTGCCGCGCACAACGGCCGACACCGGGTCGTCGCAGTGCGCCACCGGAATCCCCGTCTCCTCGCGCAGCCGCTGGTCGAGATTGCGCAGGAGCGAGCCGCCGCCGGCGAGCAGGATGCCCTTGTCGATAATGTCGGCGGACAGCTCGGGAGGCGTGCGTTCGAGGGCGGTGCGCACCGCGTCGACGATGGTGTTCACCGTCTCGGCGAGCGACTCGCGGATCTCCTCGTCGTTGATGGTGAGCGTCTTGGGGATGCCCTCCACGAGGTCGCGCCCCTTGATATCCATGGTGCGCGTCTCGTCGGACGGCCACGCGTTGCCGAGCTCGATCTTGATCGCCTCCGCGGTGCGCTCCCCTATGAGGAGGTTGTACTTGCGCTTGATGTACGAGATGATCGCCTCGTCCATCTCGTTGCCGGCGATGCGCACCGAGCGGGCGTAGACGATGCCCGCGAGCGAGATCACCGCAACGTCGGTGGTGCCGCCGCCGATGTCGACGATCATGTTGCCGGCCGGCTCGGTGATCGGCAGGCCGGCGCCGATCGCCGCCGCCATCGCCTGCTCGATCAGGTACACCTCGGAAGCGCCGGCGCGCAACGCCGAGTCCTTCACCGCCCGTTTCTCGACGGGAGTGATCTCCGAGGGGACCGAGATGACGATGCGCGGGCGCACGAAGAAGTTGCGGCCGTGCGCCTTGCGGATGAAGTACTCGAGCATCTTCTCGGTAACCTCGAAGTCGGCGATGACGCCATCCTTCATCGGGCGGATCGCGACGATATTGGCCGGTGTCTTGCCCAGCATTTCCTTGGCCGGGTTGCCCACCGCCTCGACGCGGTTGGTGATGCGGTTGATGGCCACGATCGAGGGCTCGAACACCACGATTCCGCGGTTCTTGGTGTAGACCAACGTGGTGGCCGTGCCGAGATCCACCGCGAGGTCCGAGGAGAACAGGGATAGTATTGACGACAGTGCCATAGAGTCAGTCTGCCTCCACGAGAACCGATTCGCGATACTCACTGGTGTTGCCTGCAGGGTCGGTGGCGCGCACGACGATCGTGTTCCACCCCTCGCGGGTGAACACTACAGCTTTTTTGAAGCTGCCGTCGCCGGCTACGGCCACGGTCTCGGTGTTGACGGTGACGGTGGCGCCCGGTTCGGTGACACCCTGGACGAGGAAAAAGTGGCCCATCTGGGTAGCCCGCTGTACGTCGAGCTTCGCCGGCGCGGTGTCGGTCAGCTCCTGGAGACGGGGGCCGGAGAACGCCTTGAACGCCCGCGACGGAGACCACTCGGAGCGCACTCGCTCGTTTCCGAGGGCGGAGACGCGCCAGTAGTACGTCCCTGTCCGCAGGATCTTGAGGGTCGCGACGGCAGCCGAGCGTCCGGCCGCGTCGACCTCGAGCGGCGCGCTGAACAGACGGGAGCGGCCGACCTGCAGGTGATAAGCCGCGCTTCCGGGTACCGGCCGCCAGCGCAGCTCGACGCGGTCGGTGGTGTCCATGTTGATCATGGCGTTGGCCCGCGGCTGCTCGAGCAGCGGCACGTCGGGGACTGCCCGCCGGCCGCCGAGCTTGCCGTTGCTGTCGGCGCGGACCGCCTGCTGCGCGCCAAGCTCGACGTTGTCGCCGCTGGCATCGCTTACACGCGCTCGCCCGGCGTACGAGGCCACCGTGGTGGAGTTGTCCTCGAGCACCTCGACGCCTGCGCGGCTGTCCCTGTCCACCTCGGCGCGCACCGCGTCGGTGAGCACGAGCGACGGGTTGGTCGTGGTGTAGACGTTGACCTGTCCGACCTTGACCTTCACCTCGCCACCGGCCGGCTCGTTGCCTGCCCGGGCTCCGCGGTGGACCTCGAGCAGGGAGTCGGGGCCGATGCGGTAGACAGTGCCGTCGGAGAAGAGAAGGTCGGCCGAGCCGTCCGCCGCGGTCTTGATGAAATCGCCGTTGAAAAGGCGCTGCTTCTCCTTTGCGGTGTTCCACCTCGTCTCGTTGGCCCGTTGAACCTCGACGTTGCCCTGTAACGAGACGATCTGGCCGCTGCCGACGAACTCGCGAGTGAGCAGACCGGCGAGCAGCTCGAAGCGCTGGCGGGCCTCGTCGGCGCGGGCGATGCAGGGGGGGTACTCCTTGCGCGCGAAGTCGTTGCGGGCGTCGTCGAGCAGTCGCGAGGCCTGCTCGTACTCCGCTCCGAGGTTCTCGGAGACGCCGGCGCGGCGCACCTCTTCCTGGAGTGTCGACGCCCGCTGCAGCAGCCGCTCCGCCCGCACCGACTGGGGCTCGTGGAGGTAGTAGAAGATACCGCCGCCGATGCCCACAGCCAGGAGAATGAACAACGCAAAGCGGCCCCAGCGGCGGAACCCCTCGATCGACACCACGACCCAGTCGAGTTCCATGCGGCGTGGCGACGGCAGCTTGGACGTCGAACCCATCTGACCAGAGTCTCTAACCAGAATCACAGTAACATTCACTCCAGAAGCGCGCAACACCTACCTTCGCCACGACTTGCCGCTCAAATGGCCATGGAGTACAATCTTCTGCCTTTTTGGGCGCGGCGGAGGTGGGACGAATGCTCAAGGTTTTGCGTGATCAGTTCAAGAACCTCAAGTGGATCTTGTGGTTTGTCGTCATTATCTTCGTCATGCTGATTTTCGTCGATTGGGGCATGGGCCGCGGCAAGCAGCGCGGCGCGATGGAGGGTGTTGCCGCCAAGGTGGGCAACATCACCATCACCGAGACGCAGTTCATCAAAGAGATGCGCAACACCGAGCAGCGCTTTCGGAGCATGTACGGTCAGCAGTTCGATCAGGTGCGGGGCCAGCTCGACCTGCCGACGATCACCCTGCAGAACCTCATCGACCGGCAACTGCTGCTGCGCGAGGCCGACAAGCTGGGCCTGACGGTGACGGACACGGAGCTGCTGGACAAGATCAAGTCGTTCCCGGCGTTCCAGCGCGAGGATGGCACCTTCGTCGGTACCGATCTCTACGGCCGGGTGCTGCGCCAGAATCAGATGTCGCCCGATGAGTTCGAGGAGGCGCTGCGCCGCGATCTGCTGGTCGGGAAGCTGCAGCAGGCCATGGCGAGCGGCATCGTCATCTCGGCTGCGGATGTGGAGAGCGAGTACCGGCGGCGCAACGAGACCGTCTCGGCAGACGTGGCGTTCGTCGGGGTCGACCGTGGGCTCGACCGCGCCTCGGTCAGCGATGCCGATGCCCGCGCCTTCTACGATGCCCACCCGGACCAGTTCGCTCACCCGGAGCAGTGGAAGCTCCACTATCTGCTGATCGACTCGCTGCGCCTGCGCCGTACCATGACCGTTCCCGACGCGCAGGTCGAGGAATACTACAAGTCGCACCAGGCCGAGTTTGCGAAGGACGAGCAGGTCCGCGCACGCCACATCCTGATCAAGCCGAAGAGCGACGACGACGCCGGCTGGCACGAGGCGCAGAACCGCGTGCGCGAGATCGCCATTCGCGCGCAGCTCAAGAGCCCCGACTTCGCCACCCTGGCGAAGGAGGTCTCCGATGACATTGGCAGCAAGTCCTCCGGCGGCGACCTCGGCTGGTTCGGGAAGGGGCGGATGGTCAAGGAGTTCGAGGAAGCCGTCTTCGCGCTCAGGGAAGGCCAGGTGTCGGGGCCGGTAAAGAGCCAGTTCGGCTACCACATCATCAGGCTCGAAGGGCGGCAGCCGTCCGGAATTCGCCCCCTCGACGAGGTGCGCAACCAGGTCCGCGACAAGCTCGCAGAGGGCCTCGCCGACGCCGAGGGAAGCCGGCGCGCCACCGCACTCAGGGAGAAGATCGACGCGGCCAAGCTCGCCAGCGAGACCCAGTGGCGCGGCCTTGCCGACGACGTGATCACCTCCAACGTGACGCCATGGTTCGGCAAGGGTGAGGCGATTCCCGGTCTCGGCCGCGACCCCGATCTGCTTGCCGAGGCCACCGGGGCAAAGGAAGGGTTCACCGGCGGTCCGCGCCGCAGCTCGCGCGGCTGGGTGATCTACCGTGTGGCGCAGATGCGTCTGGCCGGCACGGCGCCGTTCGAGGAAGCCAAGGACGAGGCCCGGGACGCCGCAAAGCGAGCCCGGGCGGTTGGCGTGGTACGCGCCGACCTCGAGGCGCGGCGCGCATCACTGCTCACGGCGAACCTCGAGACCGAGGCGCCGGCCATCGGCGGTACCTTCCAGCGCGTCACGGACCATCGCCGCGGCTCGCCGATGCCCGGCATAGGCTCCGCCGACCAGCTCGAGGACGCGCTCTTCGCGACGCCGCAGCAGGCGTTGACGCCGGTCGTCGCGATTGGTGAGCGTGGCGTCGCGGTGGCCCGCGTGACCGCGAAGAAGACCATCGACGCCGCTACCTTCGCCAAGGAGAAGGCGTCGCTGAAGGACTCGATGGTCCAGGACGAGCTGCAGAAGCTGCTCGCCTCGGTCCTCGCCGAGGCGAAGCGGGAAAACCCGGTCACGGTCAACAACCAGGTGATCGACCGGTTCAAGCGCCAGGCGACATGATCGGTCACCTGGAGGGGCGCATCGTCGACCTCGCCCCCGGCAAGCTCCTTCTCGCCGCCGGGGGCGTGGGGTACGAGGTCGCCGTGCCCCTCTCGGCCCACCCGCTTCTCGCCGGGTGCGACACCGCCGCGCTGTTCATTCACACCCACGTCCGTGAGGACCAGCTCGCCCTTTACGGCTTCCCGACCCGTCGCGAGCGCGACACCTTCCGCTTGCTCCTCGCCGTCAGCGGCATCGGACCGCGCACGGCACTGGCGCTGCTGTCGAGCCTGACGCCGGATGACCTCGTGCTCGCCATCGAGGGGGAGCAGTGGCGCCGCCTCGCCACCGTGCCCGGCATCGGCAAGCGCACCGCGGAGCGGCTGGTCGTCGAGCTCAAGGGCAAGCTCGGCCAGGTGGCGCAGCCGCTCGCCGCGACGGTGCGCGGCGACGCGATCTCGGCTCTCGTCAACCTCGGCTACCCGGCGCGCGCCGCCGAGGAGGCCGTGGCGGACCAACTGCGCGCGACGCCCGACCTCGAGCTCGGCGTCCTCTTGCGGCAGGCGCTCAAGAAGCTGGGGCGCTGAGGCGGGCGCCTTTCGCCTGGGTGGGAGGGGGTAACATGGGCGCGTGTCCGAGCATGTTCTAGTTCCTACGCGCGACCCGGCAGAGGCCCCGTTCGAGGAGAGCCTGCGGCCGCGGCGCCTTGCCGAGTACATCGGCCAGGAGAAGGTCACGGCCAACCTCAGAGTGTTCATCGCGGCGGCGCGCGGCCGGCAGGAGTCGCTCGACCACGTGCTGCTGTTCGGGCCTCCCGGGCTCGGCAAGACGACGCTCGCGCACATCATCGCCCTGGAGATGGAGGCGCCGATCCAGGTGACCTCGGGGCCGGTCCTCGAGCGCGCCGGCGACCTCGCCGCCATCCTCACCAACATCGAGCCGGGTGGCGTGTTGTTCATCGACGAGATCCATCGCATCGCGCCGGCCGTGGCCGAGATCCTCTACCCGGCGCTCGAGGACTTCGCGCTCGACATCGTGGTCGGCCAGGGGCCGGCCGCCCGCACGATGCGGCTGACGCTACCGCGCTTCACCCTGGTCGGCGCGACGACGCGGGCGGGCCTGCTCCCGCCGCCGCTGCGCGACCGCTTCGGCATCGTCCACCGCCTCGATTTCTACGCGCACGACGCCCTCCGGACCATCGTGAAACGCTCCGCCGGACTACTCGCCATGGGCCTGGCCGACGATGCAGCCGAGGAGATCGCTCGCCGCTCGCGCGGCACGCCGCGCATCGCCAACCGGTTGCTGCGGCGGGTGCGTGACTTCGCCCACGCCTCCGGCGACGACAGCGTGTCGCTCGACATCGCCCGCTACGGCCTCGAGCGCCTGGAGGTCGACGAATTCGGCCTCGACGAGCTCGACCGCCGCCTGCTCGCGGCCGTTATCGAGCAGTACGGCGGCGGACCGGTCGGGCTGAAGGCGCTCGCCGCCACGCTCGGCGAGGACCAGGGTACGCTCGAAGACATCTACGAGCCCTTCCTGCTCCAGCGCGGCTTCCTGCAGCGCACGCCGCGCGGCCGTGTCGCCACGGTGCGCGCCCGCCGTCACCTCGGCTACCCGGTCGCCGGCGACCAGGCCGGTCTCTTCTCGGCGGAGAAGCCGTGAGCATCTTGTCCGTGGTCGTCAACCCGGTGGCCAGGGGCGGCCGGCGGGCAGCGCCGCGTGAGCTTCTCGAGCGTGCCGCCGGCGAGCGCGGTTGGCGTCTGGACTGGTGCGAGACCGAGCGCCCGGGTCACGCCGTCGAGCTCGCTGCCCGCGCCGCCCGCGACCACCTTCCCATGCTTGCCGTGTGGGGCGGCGACGGCACCTACAACGAGGTGGCGCGCGGGCTCGTCGGCAGCGACACGGCGCTGCTGGCGCTGCCCGGAGGCACCACTTCGGTGCTGGCGTACGAGCTGGGCGTGCCGCGCGACCCCGTCAAGGCACTGCTTGCCCAGCTCGACGGGGAGCGCCGGGCGATGGTGGTGGCGCACACCGACCGCGGCGAGCGCTTCCTGCTCATGCTGTCGGCCGGCCCCGACTCGCTCATCCTGAAGAACCTGCCGCAGTCGCTCAAGATGCGCGGCGGCAAGGTCGGAATTATCATCCAGGCGTTCGTCGAGTTCGCCCATGCCCGCTTACCGCGCTTCGATGTGGCGATCAACGGCGACCGCCGCGACGTGTCGTGGTGCATCGTCGGCAACGCGCGCTGCTATGGCGGTCCATGGGCGGGCACCCCAGGCGCCGACCCGTTCTTGCCCGGGTTCGAGACCGTGGTGCTCAACCGGCACGGCCGCACCGCTGTAATCCCGTTCTTCTTCGCCATCCCCTCCGGCGCACACCTACGGATGAAGGGCGTCGAGCGCTTCGCCAGCCAAGAGGTCGCCCTCTCCGGCCGCGAGGACATCCCGTACCAGCTCGACGGCGATCCCGCCGGGCACCTTCCGGTGACTGTGCGCTCGTCGGCCGAGCGGCTCTGGGTGCTCGTCCCCCGCCGCGCTTGATTGGTGGCCCCTCGCACCGAGCCGCGCGCTCGCTCCGGCGGCCCCCCGGCCGCCTGCTTGCCCTCGCAAGAGGGCGCTCGCGAGGCCTGCGCGCGCGACCGAGCTCAGGACGCCCTCCGGCGGGGCCCCTCCCGGTTCACTCCTCGCCCGTTGGGCTCGGAGCGCCCGGGTCTCGCCGCCCTCGGTCGCCCGCTCGGTGCCCGCGCGCTCCGGCCTGATTGCGGCTCGGAGCGAGGGGCCGGGTTTCCGCCCACCCGCCCGTCCCCCACCCGTCCCCCTCCCACCCTTCGCGCGGGGCACGAGTAAAAGCATGCCTCCAACCCCGCGGCGCGGCGAGCGACGGCAGATCAGCCGATGGCGCGCCTGAGCGCGACGCCGCGCTGGTCCAGACGAGCCGCGCCGCGCCCCACGCGGCGCGCGTGTGCCAGGAGTTGCATTTCGCCGCCAGCCTCGTCTTGCTGCATAGCCGCCAGAGTTGTCCCCGAGTTCGCCACACCGCCGTGTTCGCGCGAAATGAAACGCCTGGCACCGACGATCACCAATCCGCTCGTACCTCCAAGCCCCGCCCGCCACCAAGCCTGCAGCGCCCTCCCGCCCTCCCGCCGTGTTCGCGCGAAATGAAACGCCTGGCACCGGCGATCGCCAAGGATCTCTCGTGCCTCCAAACCGCGCCCGGCACCAATCCTGCAGCGCCCCTCCTCGCTGTTTCACGGCTCTGTCACATGCACGTCATCCAGCGTGATAGCATCCCGCGAGGGGGGTAAGCGTGCGAAGCTCGCTCGAGCGGATCCTCGCGCCGCGATCCGTCGCTGTCGTCGGCGTCTCGTCGAAGCCGGAGTCGCTCTCGGGTCGGCTGCTGGCCAACCTTAAGGCCGCCGGCTTCCGCGGCGGCGTCTACCCCATCAACCCGCGCGCCACGACAATCTCCGATCTCGCGTGCTTTCCGACCGTCGCCGCCGTGCCCGAGGCGGTCGACCTGGCGGTGATCATGGTCCCCCGCGACGCCGTGCTCCCGGCCATCGATGACTGCCTCGCGGCCGGAGTCGGTGGCATGGTGGTGATCACCGCGGGCTTCCGCGAGGGCGGCGAGGCGGGGGCGGCGGTGGAGCGGCAGCTCCTCGCGCGGCTCGCCGGCGCCGGCGTGCGGATGGTTGGGCCCAACTGCATGGGCGTGATCAACACGGCGCCCGCCGTGCGGCTCGACGCCACGTTCTCGCCGACCCCGGCGATCGCCGGCCGCGTCGCTTTCGCCTCGCACTCCGGCGCTCTCGGCGTCGCGGTGCTCGAAGCGGCGCAGGAGCTGCGCCTGGGGTTCGCGCAGTTCGTCTCGCTCGGCAACAGCGCCGACGTCAAGGTGTGCGACCTGCTGGAGGCGTGGGAGCACGACGACGGTGTCGGCGTGATCCTGCTCTACCTCGAGTCGCTCGACGAGCCTCGGCGGTTCCTCGACGTGGCCGGGCGGATCACCCGGTGCAAGCCCGTGGTAGTGGTCAAGTCGGGCCGCACCGCCGCCGGCCAGCGCGCCGCGAGCTCACACACCGGCGCGCTCGCCGCGGCCGACACGGCGGTGGCCGCGGTGCTGCGACAGGCAGGAACCACTCGCGTCGACTCGCTCGCCGAGATGCTCGACGTCGTGCGGGCGTTCGAGCGCTGCCCGTTGCCGGCGGGAGCGCGCATCGCGGTGGTCACCAACGCGGGCGGGCCGGCGATCGCCGCCACGGACGCGCTCGGCGGCCACGGGCTGACGCTCGCCGACCTGGCGCCCGCGACCCGCGACGCGCTACGGGCGTTCCTGCCGGCCGAGGCCGCGGTCGGCAACCCGGTGGACATGCTGCCCTCGGCCACGCCCGACGACTTTCGCCGCGCTCTCGACCTGGTGGCGGGAGACGGCGGCGTCGACGCCGTGGTGACGATCACGGTGACGCCGATCCTCGTCAAGCCGCTCGACATCGCCAGGGCGATCGCCGGTGCGGCGCCGGCGGTGGCAAAGCCGGTGGTGAGCGTGTTCATGACCGCGGCCGAGTTCTACGCGGCCGCCTCGGTGGTGCCGGGAATGCCGCCCGTCTACCGCTTCCCCGAGTCCGCCGTGCGGGCTCTCGGCGGGCTGCGCCGGCACGCGATCGGGCGGGAGCGGCCGGCGGGCAAGCCGGTGGCACCGCGGCCCTCGCCGACGCTCGCGAGCGCCGCCGCGCGGGGCCACGGCTACCTGCCACCGGAGCAGGCATTCGCGGTGCTCACCGAGGCCGGCATCCCAGTGGCGCCATGGCGATCGGTGGAGTGCGCCGCGGACCTCCCGGCAGCGGCGGCCGCGGTCGGCTACCCGGTCGTGCTCAAGGCCTTCGGCGAGCAGCTCGTCCACAAGAGCGACGTCGGCGCCGTCGTGGTCGGGCTGCGCAGCACGGACGAGGTCGTCGTCGCCGCGCGGGCGATGGGCGAACGCCTTACCGCCCACGGCGTGCGTGCCGACGGGTTCCTGGTGCAGCGCCAGGTGATGGGTGGACGGGAGGTGATCGTCGGCCTCACCCGCGACCCGGCCGTCGGGCCGCTGGTGATGTGCGGCCTCGGCGGCATCGCGGTCGAGGTGTGGAAGGACGTCAGCTTCCGCGTCGCCCCCGTTGCCCGGCCCGAGGCCGAGGCGATGCTGCGCGAGCTCCGTGGCGCGCCTCTGCTCGACTCGTTCCGCGGCCGCCCGGCGGCCGACGTGTCCGCTGCGGCCGACGCGATCGTCCGCCTCGGGGCGCTCGCAGCGGCGCACCCGGAGCTCGCCGAGTGCGACATCAACCCGCTGCTCGTGCTCGATGACGGCCACGGCTGCGTCGCCGTCGACGTGCGGATCCGCGTCGGGGCATGAGGAGCATCCTCGCCCTCGCGTGGCGACACCTGGCCAGCCAGCCGCGCCAGACCGTGCTCACGGTGGCCGGCGTCGGCCTCGGGGTCGCGGTGTTCATCTTCACCGTCGCGATGATGGACGGCCTCGTCGTGTTCTTCACCAACCGCCTGGTGCGGGTGTCGCCACTGCTGACGGTGCAGCCCGAGAGCCTCGACGTGGCGCGCGGCCGCGACGTTCTTCGCCACGCCGCCGCCGGCGATGTGGTCACACTGTCGCGCCCGCCGGTGCCCGACGACCGGCCGACGGTGCGCGGCGCCACCGCGCTTGCGGCCCGTCTCCGCTCGCTCGCCGGGGTCGAGGGCGTGAGCGTCGCGGCCGCAACGCCGATCGTGCTTTCGTTCGGCACCATCTCCGAGCCGGCCTCGTTCCTCGGCGTCGACCCGCAGGCGGAGGCCACCGTCACCGATCTCCCCGGCGCCGTGTGGCGTGGCCGCTGGGACCAGCTCGACGTCCGCCGGGACGGCGCCGTGGTCGGCGCGCAGCTTGCCGATCGTCTCGGCGCCGCGGTCGGCGACCGGCTGGTCGCCACCGGCGAGACCGGCGCCGCCCGCGAGCTGGAGGTCGTCGGCATCCTCGCCACCGGTCTCGGCGCCTACGACGAGGCCACGGTGATCGTCAACCTCCCGGTCGCCCAGGGGCTGGCCGGATGGGGCAGCGACGAGGGCAGCGAGATCCGTGTGCGGGCCGCCTCGCTGACCGGCCTCGAGCCGCTGCGGGCGCGCGTGCAGGCGGCGACCGGCCACCGGGTGGAGACCTGGGAGGAATCGAACCGCGCCTCGCTGCAGCTCTTCAAGACGATTGGAATGACGACGTATCTGCTGACCGGCTTCGTGCTCGTGGTCGCCGGCCTCGGCATCGCCAACAAGCTGACCACGATCATCCTCGACAAGGAGCGCGACATTGCCATTCTGCGCGCGAACGGCTTCTCCCGCGCCGCCGTGCGCTCGGTGTTCCTGATCGAGGGCGTGACGCTGGGGGCGGCGGGGGCCGCGACCGGGTGTGCCGCCGCGGCGCTCGCCATCGCCTACTTCACGGCGTTTCCCATCCGCTTCGCGCCGCGCGAGGGCTCGGTGCTCGCCTACACCGAGCTGTTCCTCGCCAACGATCCCCGTTACTACGCCCTGATCGCCGGCGCGGCGCTGGTGATCTCGGCGGCCGCGGCGCTGCTCGCGGTCCGGCGCGCGGCTCATGTGGCGCCGGTGGAGGTGCTGCGTGGCATCGCATAGGAAGTCAAGAGTCGAAAGTCGAGAGTCGAGAGTTGAGAGTCGAGAGTTAAGAGCCGAGAAGCGCGAGTCAGGAGTGGGATCGGCACGGCAGGCAGCACCGGAAAAGCCCCGCCCACAGGGTCTTTCTCTCGACTCTCAACTCTCGACTCTCAACCTCCGGCGGACGGCCGCCGAGAGGACGCGGGCATGATGGATCGCACGACTGGCGACGGCCCTTCCGGGCCGGTGCTTGAAGCGCGCGGACTGGTCAGGCGGCTCGGGGTCGGCGCGGCGGCGCGCGAGGTGCTGCACGGGATCGACCTGGAGATTCGCGAGGGCGAGTTCGTTGCCCTGGTGGGTCCGTCAGGCTCCGGAAAGTCGACGCTGCTCTACCTGCTGGGCGGGCTGGACCACCCCGACGCCGGATCGGTACAGGTCGCCGGCACCGACCTGTCGAGCGTCGGCGACGACGAGCTGGCGCGGCTGCGCAACCAGCTCATCGGCTTCGTCTACCAGTTCCACTTCCTGTTACCGGAGTTCACCGCGCTCGAGAACGTGCTGATGCCGCTGTGGGCGCGCGGCGGCGGCAGGTCGCGGGGGGACCGCGAGTGGGGCGCGGGGCTGCTGCGCCGGGTGGGTCTCGAGGCGCACGCGCATAAGCGCCCGCGCGAGCTGTCGGGCGGCGAGCAGCAGCGCGTCGCGGTGGCCCGCGCCCTTGTCAACCGGCCGCGCCTGCTGCTCGCCGACGAGCCGACCGGTAACCTCGACAGCGCCAACGCGCGTGCCGTGTACGAGCTGTTCCGGGAGCTCAACGGCTCGTTTTCGCAGACGATTCTGGTCGTGACCCACGATCAGGAGTGGGCGTCGCGCAGCGACCGCGTGCTGCGGCTGCTCGACGGTCGCGTTGTTGCCGACGAGCGGAAGAGAGGTGAGGCATGAGACGGTGGATGGTGCTCTTCCTCCTGCTGGCGCTCGCCGGAGCGGTGCTCGGGCGCGTGATGTGGCGGAGCATACGGGGGATCGAGGTCAACCTCGCCGAGGTGAGCGTCGCTCGGGTGGTGGCCGCGGTCTACGCTACGGGTCGCATCGATACCGACCAGCGCGCCACGGTGCGCTCGCGCGTCGCCGCGCCGCTCGCCTCGCTGCGGGTCGGTCCGGGCGAGGCGGTCAAGGCCGGGGACGAGGTGGCGCGGCAGGACGCGGCGGCACTGCGGCTGGCCGCGGAGCGGGCAGCGCGGGACGTCGAAGCGGCACAGGCGGCGCTGGCGGAGGCCGAGGACTCGGCGCGCCGGTCCGAAAAGCTCGCCGAGGAGAAGCTGCTGCCTGAGGACGCTCTGGTGCGCTCGCGCGAGCAGGCGCGAGCGCTCGCGGCGCAGCTCGCCAGCCAGGAGTCCGCGCTGGAGCTGGCGCAGGAGCAGCAGCAGTGGGTGATCCTGCGCGCGCCGCTATCCGGTGTCGTCTCCGCCTTGCAGCGCCGCGCCGGCGACGCGTTGCGCGAGGGCGACGAGGTGCTGTCGATCGTCGACTTGACCGGCGCCTACCTGCGTGTCGCCGTCGACGAGCGCGACATCGGCCGCATCGCGCCGGGGCAGGAGGTCCGCATCGTCTTCGACGCGTACACGGGTCAGGTGCTCAACGGCGCGGTGTGGCGCATCGTCCCGGCGGTGGACCGCCTCACCAAGTCCTCCGACGTGCTGGTCCGACTCCCCGCCTTGCGCCCCGCGCTGCAGCTCGACCTTACCGCCACCGTCAACATCGTCACCGGCGTGGTCGACGGCGCCGTGGTGGTGCCGCGCGACGCCCTGGAGGGTGGCGGCGACCATCGCAGCGTCTACGTCGTCACCGCCGACTCGCGTGCGGCGCGACGGGCGATCACGGTCGGCGCGTGCGACGAGCACGCCTGCCAGGTGCTCGACGGGCTCGCCTCGGGTGATCGGGTGATCTCGCCTCTGCCCGCCGGGCTGAAGGACGGAGCGAAGGTCCGTGTCGGAGCCCGGTAAGACCATCGTGAAACTGTCGGATCTCCGGAGTGCCCTACCTGGGATCGGCGAGACGCCGGCGGCCCGATAGGCGGCACGATGGTCATACCTGGCACCGGGATCCACCACCTCCGCATCGCCGAGGCGCAGTTGCGCGGCCGGCCGCGCCAGGCGGCGATTGCCCTCGCCTCGGTCGCGGTGGGCTCGGCGATGCTCATCGTCACGCTGTCGCTGACCACCGGCCTGTCCGAGGACTTCGTCAGGAAGACGACCGAGAGCGCGGCGCATGTCGAGGTGCTGGCGCGGCGGCGGCAGGACTGGCGCCCCGAGGCGCTGCGGGCGCCCGGCGAGGCGGTGTTCGAGCTCTCCCGCCACCACGTGCCCGACGAGAAGCGGGCGGTGCGCTCCGTGGCCGCAGTGACGACGGCGCTTGCCGCGATACCGGGCGTGCGGGTGGTGGCGCCGGCGGTGGATGCCCAGGTGGTTCTGGTCTACGGAACGGTGCGGCGACCTGCGGCTCTCGCGGGCGTGATACCCAGCTTCGAGACGGCGCTGTCGACGGTGCCGCAGAAGGTCGTCCGCGGAACCTGGCGCGACCTCGAGGCGACCAACGATGGCGTGGTGCTGGGCGTCTCCCTGGCGCGAGCGCTCGGCGTCGACGTCGGTGCTCACCTGCAGGCCGTGGGCGCGGAGGGCGGCGCGGTGCCGCTGCGCGTCGTCGCGCTGGTGCAGACCGGTCTGTCGCGCATCGACAAGACGCTGGCCATGGTCAACCTTCCGCTCGCCCAGGCGCTCGCGGGCCTGGCGATCGACCAGGCCACGACGGTGCGTCTCGCCCTCGATGACCCGCTCCAGGCGCCCGACGTCGCGCGCCGCGCCGAGGCGCGCACCGGCTACGTCTGCCGCTCGTGGCAGGAGCGCAGCGCCGCCTCCGTGGACGCGTTCGAGCGCCAGAACCGTATCACCCTGGTGCTGGTGCTCTTCACCACCCTGGTGGCGGCATTCGGTGTCGCCAACGTGCTCGTGCAGATCGTCTCCGACAAGCGGCGCGACATCGCGATCATGCGCGCCGCCGGGTTTTCGCGGCACGACATCGGCGTGATCTTCCTTCATCAGGGCGTTCTCCTCGGCCTCTTCGGCGGGGTCATCGGTTGGGTCGCCGGCGCCGCGCTGATCCGCGCGGTGGCCGCGATTCCGGTCGATTTCGGCGAGAACGCGCTGATGCGCAACGAGCACCTGCAGATGGCGGAGCGCCTCTCGTTCTACGTCGCCTCGTTGGTCGTCGCGGTGATCGTCTGCGCGCTCGCCGCGGTGCAGCCGGCGCGCCGCGCGGCGGCGCTCGAGCCCACGGCGATCCTGCGCGGCGAGCACTAGTGCCTTCCCATGCTAGGCTCGCCCGCGATGGCACGAGCCGGACGAGGGGCACGGCCGCCCGCGGCGGCCAGGACGAGCACAGCGCCCGAGTCACCGCCCTCCGGGTCGAGCGTTTGGCGCAGGCTGCCGTTCCTCCTCCTCGCGCTCCTGGCGGCGCTGTACTGCGGCACCGGGATGGTGCAGGCGGTCGACACGTGGTGGGGGCTGGCGGCCGGACGGCAGATCACCGAGCATGGAGTTGGCGACGTCGATCCCTTCAGCTTCAACACGAGGCCGGCGGCGGCGTCGCAGTTGCCGGCATCCGCGTCGACCTGGCAGCGTTTCACGGCCTGGGCCCACCCAACCGGCTGGATCAACCAGAACTGGCTCACCCACGTGCTCCTCTACGAGCTGACGGCCGCCGCCACCGCGAACGCACTCGTCGTCTTCCGCTTCGCGGTGTACCTGATCTCCGGCGTGCTGCTCTTTGCCGCGGCCCGGGTACACGGCGCCGGCGTCGAGACCGCCGCGACGGCAACGGCCTTTGCCCTGATCGCCTGTCGCCCGTTTGCCGAGTTCCGCGCCCAGGACGTCAGCGTTGCGCTCGCCGCGACGCTGCTGGTACTGCTGGCGGTTGCGGTGCACCGCGTCCCCGGCGTCCTGTGGGCCGTGGCCGCACTGATCACGCTATGGTCCAATGCCCACGGCGGCTACATCTACGCCTTGCTCGCGCTGGTCGTCTACGCGGGCGCCTGGGTGCTGGCGCGGTGCCCCGGCGGCCGCTGGGCGGGCCTGGGTCTTGCGGGCGCGCGGAGCGCCGCCGCGGTGGCGCTGGTCGGTGCTGTTCTGGCGGTGCTGGCGAGCCCCTTCCACCTTGCCAACCTGACCCACCCCCTGGAGATCACCGTCGGCCCCGACGCCGCCGTGTGGCGGCGCGTGAACGAGTGGCTGCCGGCGCTCGGGCCCGGCCGACTCGGTGAGGTCGCTCCCTTCCTGGCGATGCTGGCGGTGACCGCCGCCACCCTGGCGATCGCCCTGCGGCCGGCGGGCGCGACGCCGGCTCGCGGCGGGCGGGGGCCCGTGCCGGAGGGGACGCCCGGCGCTGTGCGAATCGACCTCGGGGGCACGCTGCTCGCCGCCGTGACCGTGGCGATGGCGCTGCGCTCCCGCCGTTTCGTGCCGTTGGCGGCGCTGGCGATGGCGCCGGTGCTGGCGGTGGCTGCGACGGAAGCGCTGCGCCGCGCCGGCCGCCGCGCGCGTGGACGGTGGGCGCCTGCACTGCCCTGGGCGGTGGCGGCGAGCGCGGTGGTGCTGGCGGGCTACTGGGCGGTGCGCTGGGACCGCTCGTACCGGCAACCGTGGCCGTTCGCCACCTCCCCGGTCTCACTCTTCGAACGGATGACGTGGGGTCATCGGCGGAGCGGTCACGTCGGCGAGTTCCTGCTCCGTAACGGCGTTGCCGGGAGGGCGTTCAACTTCTGGGAGGAAGGCGGTTTCCTCGAGTGGGTGCAGGAGCCTCGCCGGGGTTTCCCGGACCTGCCGCTCAAGCTGTTCATCGACGGGCGAGCGCAGGAAGCGTTCCCGGCTGCCGTCGTCAGGACCTACCTCGAGCTGGCGGTGGGCGGTCCGGCCGGAGTGGACTCCACGAGCGAGGGCCGCGCTCCTTCCCCGCAGGAGCTGGGTGCGATGGCGGAGTGGGTCGACGCACGGCTGAAGCGCGACGGCATCTGGGTTGCGTTCCTCCCCGCGGAGCGGCGGGGTGACGGCGCGGCGCGGGCGCTCTCCGCCCGTCCCAACTGGAAGGTTGTCTACCTCGACCCATCGCAGGGCATCGTCGTCGACAGCGACGACCCGCGCGGGCAGCGTCTCGATGCCGCTGTGGCCGGCGGAACCGCGGCCTTTCCCGACGAGGCGACACGTCTGCTGACGTTGGCTGCCAGGTCGTCCACGACACGAGACCCCGGTGAGCGGCGAGGTGCGCTTTCCGCGGCCGCCCGGTCGTTCGCGCTGCGCCCGAGCGCGGCCGCGGTGGCGGTGGCGCTGCAGGCCGGCGCGACAGCGGAGCTGCGCGGCGAGACCGTCGCTCTCCTCAAAGGTGTGATCGACGAGTATCGGCGTGATGAGCGCCGCATGCTGCGCGAGAACGGGTTTTTCGAGCGGGCGACGGCCGTCATCGCGGCCGCGTCCTTCCTCGAGTCCGAGGCCAGGCAGTCCGGCGCCGTGGCGGACGCCGAGGAAATGGCAACGCTGGTGGCCTCGGTCCGGCAGACGCGTGATCGGGTTCTGCGCGCCGCGCTCTGGTGGGGGTAGCCGGCGAGCCCAACGCCGATCCCCGGGTGGTAGAGTTGCCGGCGGATGAAGTCCCTCGCGCCCACGCCGTCATCCGGCAGCCGCTCCGCGACGAGCAGGACTCTCTACGTCGCGTCCGCGCTGGTGGTGATTGCCGTCGCCGGCATCGCGGTGCGCGCGGTGCTGATGCCGCAGCTCGGCCACGTGGCGGACACGTTCGACTTCTTCGAGTGGGCGAGCTCCCTGGCAAAGAGACCCGTCGCGGCGGTCTACCTCGATCCCGAGCAGGCCAACGGGGTGCAGGTCAACTACCCGCCGGCCTACCTCTACGTGCTGTCGTTGCTTCCGGGTCTTCACGACACTTGCGTCGGTGGCGTTCCGTGGTCGGACCCGGGGATCGTGCAGGGGTTGCGGCGAGAGGCGATGCGTCTCCTCTATCGGGACTTTGCTGAGAGGGTGCGAGACGCCGGCACCGCGCGCCGCACCCTGGGAGCGAAGGCGTACAGCGATACCGTGGCGGACATGGAGTCGGCGGGCCTCGGCGAGGAGTTTCGCGACGCCCGGGTGAGGACGTACGCCGACCTGGTGGAGTTCTTCGAGCAACACCTCCTAGGCGGGTCGCACCTCGGCGCCGGCCACCGGTCGGTCCTGGTCTTCCTGAAGCTGCCCGCCGTCCTTGCCGATCTCGCGCTGGCGGGGTTGCTCTTCGCGGCCGGCTGGCGGTGGGCGGGGCGATGGCCCGCAGTCCTCGCCGCGGGCGGCGTCTTCCTGAGCCCGGTGGTGGTCCATGACTCGGCGTACTGGGGGCAGGTCGACTCGATACCGACAGCGCTCGTGGTGGCGTGCCTTATGGCGCTGGTCGCGCGGGTGTGGTGGCTGGTGTTTCTCGTGCTCGTGGTGGCGCTCTTGACCAAGCTCCAGGCGATCATCATCGCGCCTATTGTCGTTGCAGTCGTCGTGGCCACGCTGGCGAGCCGATGGGCCGGGAGCGCCGGGGAAGTTCGAAAGGAGGCGACGCGACTCGCCGCCGCGCTCGCCGTCGCCGGCCTGGGGGCGGCGGTCCTCCTCTTCCCGATCGTGCGCGGCAGCGCGCTCAAACAGCTCCTGGGCATCTACACGGGTCTCGGAAGTCAGTACCCCTACCTCACGGTGCGCGCCTTCAACCTCTGGTGGTTCTTCACGACCGGAGACCCGATCATCACCTTCGAGGCGTCGCCGCGCGACGACGTGGCCACCTTTATTGGAGTGACGCCCAAGGCGATCGGTTTCGTGCTTCTCCTCGCGGTCGTTGGCTTCGTCATCGCCGCGATCCTGAAGCGGCGGGGCGACCGGCCGACGGTTGTGCTCGGAGCGCTCCTGATCGCGATGGCGTTCTTCTGCCTGCAGACCGAGATCCACGAGCGCTACGGCTACCCGATCGTGCCGCTGGCGATCATGGCGGCTCTCGTGCTGAAGCGAAGGTACTGGTGGGTTGCGGCAGGCGCCTCGCTGACGCACTTCGCCAACCTGCTCTTCGCCGGCCTCGCGGAGCGGCCGGGAGGCCCTCCAGCCGGCGGTATCACGCTTGCACTGGCCACGACCCCGGCGCTGACCTACGCCGTCGCGGCGGTCAACCTCGCCTTGCTGGCGATCGCGGCGAGCGATCTCTACCGTCTGGCGTTTGTCTCCCCGCTTACCGGCAACCAACCGGCGGAAACGGCTCCGCCCGGCGGCACGGCTGGTCCGCGGCGGCGACGGTAGCAGCCAGGTCCGGCAGCGTGCGGTGGAGGCGTGGGTGGACCCAGTCAGGGACCAGCTCGCCAGCGGGAAGCAGAACAAAGCGCCGCTCGGCCAGACGCGGGTGCGGCAGCGTCAAGGCCGCGCTCTCGACCACGAGGTCGCGCGCGAGCAGCAGGTCGATGTCGAGCGCGCGCGGCCCGAAGCGCTCCTCGGCGCCGCGGCTCCGGCCCGCCGCCACCTCGAGGTGCTGGCAGATCGCGAGGATGCGCAGGAGATCCACATCTGCCTCGACGAGCAGCGCCGCATTGAGAAACTCCGGCTGCGGCGGTCCGATGGGAGCGGTGCGCCACAGGCCCGAGCATCCGAGCAGGCGGAAGCGCCCGGCGAGGGCGCCGGCCGCCGCCGCGAACGCGGCGGGCACGTTGCCCAGGTTGCCGCCGAGACCGAGAAGGACTCGCATCGATCAGCTCGTCCGGACCGCGATGATAGTATCGCGAGCGCCCACGATTGCGAGGCTGGCCGCGGCCGAACGAGCGCTACGACCCTACGGGACACGAGATCGAGTTCCGCCGCCCTCTGACCGTCAGAGGATCCGCTCGCAGATCAGCAGCGGCAGCGTTCCCGGCGGCCCGTCGATGCGCTCGGGACAGTCGCGCAGGCCGAGCTCACCGGGCCGCACCAGGAACACCACGCGATCGTCGCGACGGTTCCGCAGAAGCTGCTCGTAGACAGGTTCCCAGTCTCTCCCGTAGAGGAAGCTCAGCTTGCCCGCCTGCACGTGGTAGTCCCAGCCCTCCTCCGAGTAGCTCCGACGCTGGTCGGCGAACCAGCGCTCGGGCGAGGAGCCGAGGCCGACGAGCATCATCGCGTAGGGCATGCTGATTGTCCCCGTCGTGCAGAACACCGCGTCGATGCCGTCGAGGCGCGGCTGCAAGCGGCGGCAGGCGGCCATGAGGTCGACGTGGAAGGTGTGGTAGACCACTGGCCGGCGCGGGTACTCGCCGAGAAAAAGCCACATGAAGCGTGCGGTCTCACCGAGGGCGAGCGCCGACAGTAACACCGCCGCCGCGAGAGCCGGACGGCGGCCGCGACACCGGAGCCACTCCCACCCGGCGACGCAACCAACCGCCGCGAGCAGGACGAGACCTCCGAGTCCGGGGAGGCTCCTCAGGGCGTGCGGGTAGCCGTCGGTGGAGGAGCTCAGCAGGTCACCCACTGGGTAGGTGATCACCCACGCCAGCAGCACACGGGCCGCCGGCGATGATCCGGCCCGCCGCGCGGCGGCTATCGCTCCGGCGACCAGTAGGGGCAGCATGAACCAGCGGAGCTGACCTCCTCCGGGCGGCGCCTGAAATTCGTAGTGGTCGCCGCGGAGAAACAGGAAGTCGGGACCGAAGTGGCGCGGGTAGCGCGCAAGCACCTTCTCGACCTTGACCAGAGGCGAGTCCGCGGCGGACCAGACCCAGGTCTGGCGACCGCGCAGGTTCATCTCCTGGGAGCTCTCGATGTGCATCCAGAGCAAGGGCCCGAACGTCACTGCGACCCCGAGGGCAAGAGCGGCGATGGCGCCTGCGCCTGCTCGCGTCCGCGCCACTGCCCGGCACGATCGCCAGTTGGCGACGACAATGACGATGAGAAACAGAGGCAGAAACAGGCGGACCGCAAAGTACCCGTAGCAGCACACGCCGCAGAGGATCCCGGCAAGGCCAGCCCAGGCCATGCTCGGGGGAGCGTCGCGATCGTCGCTCACGGGGAGGCCGGCCTTGAGCAGAGCTGCCAGGGGCAGGAGCACGAGCAGCGTGCTGATCCCCGCCTCGTTGGCCCACCGGCTCTGTTGGATGTGCCACGGACAGACGGCGAGAAGCGCGGCCGCCACGAGGCCGGTCGCGGGGTCATACAGCCGCCGACCAACGGCGAACATGAGCGCTACCGCAGCCACTCCCGCCAGGGCCGCGGGCAGCCTGGCGGTCCACACTCCCAGGCCGCCGATGGCCTGAAACGGCAGCAGAAGGTAGATGAACAAGGTTGTCCGATTGCTGCCGAAGCCGCGCGCGTAGAAGATCGGCCAGGGCGCGCCGTTGGAGTCCGTGCCCGTCTTCAGGAGACAGTAGGCATCCCAGGCGTTGATCGCCTCGTCCTGGTTCAGACCCGGCGGAGCGCTGGCCAGGAGGGGAATTCGCAGCGCGGCAGCGACGAGGAGAATCGTGAGCAGCAGCGCCGTGACGTGTCGCCCGGGCAGCGGACCCCGTACCTCACGAGCCCCGTCGCCACGGCGTCCAGTCTTCATCATCACGCCGGAAAGGCTAGTGACCGCTAGTGGAAGAAGTCAATTGGCGCGTGTGCGTCACGTGGCGTTCTCCGCTCCAGTCGGCACCGGCGGCCGGGTCACCACTCGCTCAGGAGGGCGATGCGGTCCGCCTCTTGCGCGAGCCACTCGCGCTGACCGGCGGCGCGCTTGCGGGCCCCGGCGTCACCCCGGGCGGTGGCCGTCTGCTCCAGGAAGCGCGCCGCCGTGGCGGCGCCGACCAGCCGCTCGTAGTATCCGGGCTGCCGTTCGTGCTTGGACTCGAGAACGAGCTGGTCGTCGACGAGTCCCTGGAAGAAGCTCTCCGTCTCGGCGGTGCAGGCCGGATCGCGCCCGGCCAGGGCGGCCAGGCCGACAGCCCGCGTGGTGGGCCGGAGAGCCCATGACTGCCGGGAGAGGGTGAGCGCCCGCACAGCGCCGTCCGAGGAGCCGGAGTGCAGGGCGCGGTAGGCGCGGGTCAGCAGCGACGAGACGTCGTCGGGGAAGGCGGCCGCGCCACTGTCGACGCGATCGACCACGTCACGTCCCTGCGGAGTCGCGGCATCCACGAGCATGAAGTGGTTGGCGTCCACGTAGACGACCTGCCAGGTGGGCAGGGTGAGAAGCGCCCGGGCAAGCTGGGTGTCCAGGTTGCGCTGAGCGATATGCGCCATCCAGATGCCGTCATCGGCCAACCGCCGGGCGACCCATGATCGGATTGCAGCCAGCTCGTCGGAGGTCGGGTTACGGCCTGTCCTTTCCGCCAGCAGGCCGGTGGGCCCGCCCGCATCGAGGAGGTCGTGCCAGCGGTAAACGGCGACGTCGTACGCTGCCTGAGCGCGACCGTCGATCGCGATCTGCGCGGCGATCCGGCCGGTAGCGGGGTCGGCGGGCTGACACCATGCCCAGAAGCCGCCGGCCTCCCAAAAGTTCCACATGCGCCCCTGGAGGTGATTAAGCGCGACGAACTGGCACGCTCCCCACGGTTGGCCGATCGTCAGCAGCACCCGGTCGGCGACGGACGCTCGGCGATCGTCGAACGGCCATGGCCGGAGGTACGTCCTGCCGAAGGGGACCATGTAGGCGGCGGCGAGCGAAAGGACGACTAGCCACATGAGCGGCAGCACGAGTCGGCGGGCAGGAGACGTCGGAGCGGCCGTCCGCCGGCGCTTCGACGCGAGGCGCTCGCCGGCGCGGGTCAGCCACTGGGCAAGGAGCGGCGCTCCCACCAGGTACGCCATCGGCAGGAAGCGCCGGGACATCACCGCCATCGCGCCGCTCAGGAGCAGGATCGCGGCGCTGCCGAGATCGAACGCTCGCGCCGGGTCGAGGCTCTCGACGCTCGGGCTGCCGGATCGCGCCGCCCGGGCCGCGGCGGGGCGGCGCAGAAAAGCAATCGCGGCCAGGAGGGCGACCACCGCGCCCAAAAGGAAGGTCGCGCGCTCGGCAGCGGTCCCGCGGCCGAGCGGCATCCACTCGAGGACGTTGCGCCACTCGCGGGCATCGGCGCTCACCGAGATGACCAGCGGGTGGGTGAGGTTCGCGAGGCGGTATGGGCTTGCGGCCACGACCGCCACGAGCGCGCCGGCCGCGGCGAACGCCAGCGCCCGTATCGTGGCAGGCGGCACGACCAGCAGGCGGCCTCCGACGCGGGCTGCGACGGCGCTGGCGCCGACGAACAGGGCGAGCGCCATCAGACCCCAGACGAAGCCGCCGTGGACGTTGCCCCAGATCGCGAAGAGCGGGACGGCAAGCCAGGCGGCACGCGGCGCCCGCAGCACCGTGACGGTGAGAAGCAGCATGAGACCGGCGGCGAGGAGGTTGGTCACATCCTGGGCGCGCACCTCGAAGAACTGCCGCGAGGCCAGCAGGGCGCCGGCGACGAGGAGGACGGCCAGGATCGGCTCGGCCCGCCGCTGGTGCGCGTTGACCAGGAGCAGTGCGGCGACCAGGAGGCAGCTCAGGAGCTTCCAGGCCGCCAGCGCCTCGATCCCGAACGACGCCGTCAGCGCGGCGAGAAAGACGTGGGTGAGCCAGTTCTGGTTGATCCAGCCCGTCGGGTGCAGCCACGCCGTGAGCCTCCCCATCCCGCCGCCGCCCGGCGGGTCGGGCAGCCGGGAGTTGAAGCTGAACGGGTCGGCAAGGGTCACGCCATGCGCGATGACGTGACGGCCGCCAGCGAGCGAAACCCAGGTGTCGACGCCGATGTCCATGTGCGAGGCGGCGTGTACGACCGCGATCGCCAGGAGCACCATGAGCGGGGCAAGCAGGCGGAAAGACCAGCGGCTGGCGGTGCCATCCGACACTGGGATGCCCCGGTGATCGGGCGCCTGGGCGCTTGGGGCGCCGGGGACTCGTCGCTGTCGTCGCATCGCTCGGGCACCGTTGGGACCCGCATGCTAGCACGCGGGCCACGGCGGCGGCGTTATCGTGGGGCGGAAACGTACGCCGGCACGACGTGAGCGTCGTCACCACAAGGCGAGCTGGAGCGTCTTCTCCCTGTCGCTGGAGACATCGGCGAGCTGTCGTGCGAGGGTTTCGGCGTTGCCGGTATCCTTGCCGGCTCGTGCGGACTCGACGAGCACCTCGAGCGCCGCTTCGATCGCGAGCAGCCTCTTGGCGTAGCCATTCTGACCGCGATGGCGCTCCCGGTTGGCGAAGAACTCCCCGACCACCTCACGGTAGAACCCTACTTCCGCGCCGCGATCGACGCCCTCTGTCGAGCGTGCGGCGACCAGGCGCACGGCGCGCGGCGACGGGTGGATCGCGAACACGTCGCGGGCGAGAGCGACGATGCGCCGCGGCTCCGCGCCGGCGCGTCCGCCGACGGCCCGCCGTGCCCTGGTCAACGCTGCCGAAAAGTCGTCCGGGAAGCGGGTGGTGCCCGACTCGACGCCGAGCGACAGCGCCCGGCCCCCGGGGGTGTCGGTGTCGGCGAGAAGCGTGTGCTCCTCGTCGGCGTAGACCACCTGCCAGCTCTCCATATTGAGCAGGAGAAACGAGATCACCATGTCCTGCTGAGCGTACGGGACATCGGCCAGCCAAACACCGGCAGTGGCGAGCTCGCGCCGTGTCCACAGCCGGGCGCGTTCAAGCTCGCCGCCGGTCATCCGGCGCCCCTCCAGGCTCGCCTCGCGTCCCGTCGGCCCTCCAGCGCGCAGCAGGTAGTAGGCGCGCAGCGCGTCGGCCGGGTAGGCCCCCTGCGCCCGTCCGTCGATGAACACCTGCACCGGCACGCGGCCGCTGCCCGGTCCCGGGTCCTGACACCAGGCGAGGTAGCCGCCTTCCTCCCAGAGGTTCCATACCCGGCCGGTTATCCGGTTGGTAGCGAGAAAACGGCAGACGCCGGTCGGACGGAGATGCACGTAGGTGAGGCGGTCGAACACGGAGCTGGGCGCGTAGTCGAGAGGCCAGGGACCGGCGAAGGTGCGAACGCAGCGCCAGCCGAACCCTGTCGCCGCCACAACCACGGCGAGGCCACCCAGGGCGGCGGCCCACCTCCTCCGCACGTTGGTGGCGCCTCCAGGCGCGCGGTCTCGCCGACGAGCGAGCGCTTCGCAGAGCCACTGCGCCAGCGGCGCCGCCGCTATCACGCACGCAAGCGGCACGAAGCGCCGCGAAAGGACCGCCATCGACACGGCGAAGAGGACCACGGCAGCGTCGGCGAGGTCGAAGAGCGGCTGCTCCTGAACCGCCGGCTTGCGCGCCACCGCCCGTTGTCCCCGCGCCGCCGCCGCGGCGGCGCTGGCCATCGCGAGGACGAGCACGATGGTGAAGGCGAGAAACGGCAGCATCTCGACGCCGGCGCCATGCCAGAGCGGTTGCCACTCGGTCACCGTGCGCCACAGCGCGGCGTCCGGCCCGACACTGATCTCGATGGGGTGCGTCAGGTTCGCCAGCCGGTACGGGCTCAACACCACCGTCGCCGCGACCGATGCGGCCAGCGCTGCGCCTCCGGTGGCGATCGTTGTGAGCGGGAGCCGGCGGAGCCGCGCGGACGTTCGCTGCGCCAGGATCCCGGCTGTCAGGAAGACGACGATCACGGCGAAACCAAAGACGAAGCCGCCGTGGAGGTTGGCCCAGATGCCGAACAGCGGCGGAAGCGACCACCACCAGCGCCGATTCCGCCGCGCGGCCAGCGCGAGGACGAGCATCAGGAGTGCGGCGACAAGGTTGGTGTGGTCCTGGGCTCGGATCTCGAGGTACTCGCGGCTCGTCGCCAGGGCTCCGGCGGCGACGGTAGCGGAGACCGCGAGCGTCGCGCCCCGAAGGTGTGCCGCGAGAAGAAGCACCGCGGCGACCGCGGCGTAGAGGAGGATCTTCCAGGCAAGCAGCGCCCCTCCGCCGCCGATCCGGTAGACGATGAACAGGACGGCATGGCTCAGCCAGTTCTGATTGATCCAGCCGCTCGGATAGGCCCATGCCTTCAGCCGCTGCCAGCGTGTGGCGTCACCGGGGAGCGAGCGGCTAGCCGGCGGCCGCGAGTTGAAGCTGAAGGGGTCCGCATCGTCGACGCCGTGGGAGAGGACCTGGCGGCCGCCGGCGAGCGAGATCCAGGTATCGACCAAGGTGTTCATGTGCACCGTGGAAAAGAGCAACGCGACAAGCAGCGCTGCGAGGCTGACGAGCGACGCCGCGGAGGGTGAGTGGAGCTCCCGGGCGGAGGGCGGCTCGTGATGGCGCCGGGGTGGCGCCGAGGTCGGGGCGGGAGGACGCGGACGCTTCACCACAGGACTTGTTCAGCCAGGGCGTCCTCTTCGGCCCGGCAACTGGTAAGCCATGAAGCTGCCCAGCGCAGGAGGTCGGCCTGGCCTGCCTTCTTCGCGCTGGTCGCCAGGTACTCGAGCGCCGTCGTGGCTGCGTCGAGGCGCACGGCATACCCCGCGGCGGCCCGGTGACGGTCGCGGTTGGCGGCGAACTCCTCGGCCACATTGCGACAGAAGCTCGTCGCTGCGCCGGCGGCCTCCGGGCTGCGCGCGGCGCTGGTCGCGCAGAGAACCGCGAGGCGCGACGGCAGAGCGCCGTACGACTGCTCTGCAAGCTCGATGGCGCGCCGCTGCTCGTCCTCGCTCCGCGCGGGGAGCAGCCTGAAGGCAGCCGTCAGCTTCGCGGAGGCTTCATCCGGATAGCGTGCCGCACCGCGCGATACGCGCTCGGCCAGCGAGCGGCCGCTCACGCTTTCGGTGTCGACGAACATGCTGTGCTCGGCGTCGATGTAGACGAGATGCCAGCCGGGCATGGCGGCGGCGGCGCGCGCGAAGGCGGTCTTCTGGTGGCTCGCGGGCACCAGCGCGATCCAGACGTCGAGCTCACGCAGCCGTTGCGCGGTCCAGGACCGCAGCGCCTCCAGATTGGGGACGGCGACCGCGCTCGCGCCGGCCTGTCCGCTGCGGCCCGGGCCGTTCAGGAGGTCGAGGTAGCTGCGCAGCGCCTCCGGGTCGTAGGCGGCCTGCGCCCGCCCGTCGATGAAGATCTCGACCGGCGGGCTGCCGCTCGCCGGGTCGGGCCGCTGGCACGACGCGAGAAAGCCGCCCTCGTCCCAGAAGTTCCACATGCGGCCGCTCACGCCGTTGGCGGCGAGAAAGGCGCATGGGCCCCATGGCCGCTGGTGTGAGTGGGTCATGCGGTCGAACAACCCGGTGCGGAGGGTGTCCTGCGGCCATGGCCCGCCGTAGGTCCGGTCGGCGCGGACGGCGAACGCCACTGCCGCTGCGGCCGCCGCGACCCAGATCGCCAGGTCCGTTACCACCCTGACGATGCGTCGGTGCGCAGGCTGGCCGAACACTCCTGCCCCGATGGAGGCGGTCGCATCGTCGAGCCAGCAGGCCACGAACGGCGCCGCCGTGAAGCACGCCAGCGGCACGAAGCGCGCGGAGGCCACCGCGAGAGCGAACGCGGAAAGGACGACGACAACGCCGGCGACATCGAGCGGTTGCACGATCCGCCGCGCCGCGCCGCGGCCGCGCACGGCGAGAGCCAGAACGGTGACCGCGACGAAGACGAGGAACGGGATCGGGCTGGACAGCGGGTTGGAGAAGAGCGGGCGCCACTCGCGCACGACCCGCCACAGGGGAGCGTCGGCGCCGAGCGAGATCACCAGAGGGTGCGTGAGGTTGGCGAGACGATAGGGGCTCAGGACGACGGTCGTGGCCGCCGCTGCGGCGCCGGCCAGGGCGAGCAGTCGGGGCCGACCGGGCTCGTCCTTGCGACTGGCACCCGCCCCGGCGAGCCAGGCGCCGGCGATGATGATGGCCAGTATTACGAGCCCGTAGACGAACCCGCCGTGGGCGTTGCCCCAGACCGCGAAGATCGGCACCAGCGCCCACGCCCAGCGTGGGTTGCGACGCTGCGTCAACGCCACGGCGAGGAGGAGTATGGCGATCAGCAGGTTCGTCACGTCCTGCCCGCGCATCGAGAGGTAGTCGCGGCTGACGACCAGGGCGGCGCAGGCGGCTGCGACGGCAGGGATGGCCGCGGCTCCGCGCACCCTGGCCGCAGCGACGAGCACGGCCGCGGCAAGCAGATAGTTCAGCAGCTTCCAGACCACCAGCGCATCGAGCCCGGCGATCCGCTGGAGCTCGAAGAGGAGCAGGTGGGTGAGCCAGTTCTGGTTGATCCACCCCGACGGATGCAGCCAGCTCCAGAGCCGGTTCGCTTCGCCCGCGAGGCTGCTCGACGGCGGGCGCGAGTTGAAGCTGAACGGATCCGCCAGGCGTACGCCGTGTGCGGCTACGTCACGCCCTCCGGCGAGCGAGATCCACGTGTCGATCCCTTGATCCATGTGGCTCGCGGCGTACAGCGTGGCGACGAGGAGGAGCAGCCCGAGAGCGACACCGCGGCCGCGGCCGCGCGGTGGCTTGGGGCTCGCCTGCGAGGTTGGCGGTACCGGCGCGGCGGCTGTCTGATTGCGGTCGGCGCGTGATGGCATGGCGAAGGCTCCTAGCGGCCCACCTCGTCCTCGGGAAACAGCGAGGGCATCGGGCACACCAGCGGCTCGACCCGAGCCATGACGACGTCGCCCCACGCCGAGCGCTCCTCAACGGGCAGTCGCAGAGGGGCGAGGGAGCGGGCGGCGATCTGCTCGTCGAGCAGCCTGTCGATGTCGCGTTGGAACGCGAGGTCGGTATCGCGCACGCCGTCCCAGCGCGGCGTCGTCCACAGCGGGACCTTGATCAGCAGGTCGTAGGTGGAAAGCCAGTGCGTCAGCAGCGCTTCCCACGACGGCTGTGAACCGGTGGCGTAAAGCAGGTAGCAGTAGTTGTCGAGCACCGAGCGATCGCACAGCACCAGTGGGTGGCGGGCGACTGCCTCGAGCTCCCACGCCATCTGGGTGTGGAGAATCCACGCCTGCGCGGCGGCCGAGGTCTCGCGGTTGATTGGCAGCGGGCAGTGGCGCGCGACCTCCCGCACCATTTCGACGTCCACGTCGCGCCGCTTGAGGCGGGCGGCCAGCTCGAAGCACAACGTGGTCTTGCCAACCCCGTGCGTGCCGATGAGAGCGACCTTCACCGGAGCACGTCCTCGGCGAGCGCCGGCAGCTCGTCGTGCAGCGACGAGCCGTCGCGCGGCCGCTGGTCCCGGTCCTTGGCGAGGCAGCGCAGGATCAGTGCGGCGAGGGCCGCATCGAGGTCCGGCGCCAGCGCCCGCGGGTCGGGCGCCGGCTGCTCGAGGTGCGAGCGCAGCACGTTCCCGGTGGTGAACGGCAGCGTCGCTGTCGCCATCTGGAAGAAGGTAATGCCGAGCGAGTAGATGTCGGTCCGGGTATCCGGCTCCTCGCCGAGAATCTGCTCCGGCGCCATGTAGTACGGCGTGCCGGTGGCGCCCGAGGCGGAAAGCTCGAGCTCGTCGAGCCGGCGGGCGATGCCGAAGTCGAGGATCTTCACCTGGCGCCGATCGAGCAGCACCATGTTGGCCGGCTTGAGGTCCCGATGGATCACGTGGCGGCTGTGCGCATAGCCGACCGCCGAGGCGATCTGCCGCATCAGCGGCACGAGGTTGGTCCGTACGAACCCCGGCTCCTCGCGCACGAGCTGGTTGAGAGTCGGTCCCGGCACGAACTCCATCGAGATGAAGCACGAGCCGAAGCCGCGGTCGAAGTCGTAGATGTGGACGATCCCCGGGTGCGACAACGCCGCCGCGGCGCGCGCTTCGCGCTCGAAACGGCGTAGCGCCTCGGGCGTGTGCTGGCGCGGGTTCAGGACCTTGATCGCCACAGTGCGGCCGAGACGACTGTCGTGGGCGCGGTACACCACGCCCATCCCCCCGCGGCCGAGCTCCTGCTCGAGCACGTAGCGCGACGCCGGGTCGGTGAACGCGGCGCCCTCGGCGGCGCTCGCGGGCGCGCTGGCGGCATCCTGGGGGCTCCGCTGAGCCGCCGCGGCCTGCAGACGGGCGGCAGCGTCACGGAAGCCGTAATCGACGTCGACGACACGCTGCCACACCGACTGGGCGGCGCGAAAATCGCCGTGACACTCGAGCAGATGAGCTTGCGTGTAGAGCGCCGGGAGCAGCTCATGGGTGGCGGTGAGACCGGCGGTGGCGCGCTGGACAGCGCTGATCGCAGCGGTCAGCTCACCCTGACCCTCCAGCCATTCGGCGAGCTTGGCCAGCGGCTCGGAGAGTGCGGGGTAGGTGCCGCCGTAGGAGGAGAGAAGCTCCCACGCGCCGCGCAAATCGCCGGCGGCATAGAGAACGCGAAAGCCCTCCTCGAGCCGGCCCAGCCGCGCGAGGAGCTGCGCCTGCTCGCCCTTGAGGCCGGAGCGCTCCAGCACCTCGAGTGCGTGCGCGAAATCGCCGGCCCGCTCGAGGCAGCGCGCTGCTTGCATGTGCTCGCCGGCGTGCTCCCAGGCCAGGCCGGCCTCGCCCCACTCCTCGAGATCCTCGAACAGCCGACCCGCCTCGCGCGGCTCGCCATGGTCGCGAGCAAGCTCCGCCGCTTCCCGCCTCAGGCCGGCGAGGAGGTATCGACGAAACGCCTCGTCGTAACGGCCGAGGCGGACCAACGTCGCGGCCGCCTGTGCGGCCATCCCGGCGTGCTCGTACTCGAGCACCGCGAGGTCCCACTGTCCGCTCGACGTGAGCGACTGCGCTCGCAGGCGTGCGGCATCCTCGGCGTGGCCTCCCAGGCGCAGCGCCTCGGCGGCCCGAAGCGTGTCGCCGGCGCGCGAGAACGCCTTGGCCGCCTCGAGCGGGTCGTCGGCGGCGAGAAAGAGATCCCCGGCCTCCCGGAAGCGCTCGAGCGTGAGCGCCACCTGCGCCCCGAGCGCCGGACGT